>ERZ1023497.26-NODE-26-length-82185-cov-113.667710_pt1 | contig 82185 bp, 82 predicted proteins | sample MGYA00380543_ERZ1023497 | MGnify/ENA primary metagenome ERZ1023497 (study PRJEB33173, sample SAMEA4830384) | metagenome | study: EMG produced TPA metagenomics assembly of the PRJEB25223 data set... | reverse complement strand
TTACCATGGGAACAATTAGATAAAGTAGATTTATTAAAAGACTTATTAAAATAAATGATGAAGCTCTGTATATAATCTTGCGGGATATATGCAGAGTTTTTTATTTTAGGTTTGGTGGAAGTTGGGTCGTTATTAGCAGATTAGGTGAGAAGTGCAAATACTGGGGTCGTTATTTGCAGTTTTGGCTAGAAGTGCAAATACTGATACCGTTAATTACACTTCTGAGTAGTTTTGTAATTATAGCGGCCCATAGTAACACTTCTGGCGACTTTTGTAACTAACACTCTCGTTATGAACAAGTTTGGCGAGAAGTGTTCACAAGAGCCTCGTTATGAACAAGTTTGGGCGAAAGTGTTCACACCGCACTCGTTACAAACAAATTTAAGTCAAGTTGTTCATAATGAACTGAATTTTAATAAAATATTTACTATTAAAGTGTGGTTTAACTACTCAAATGTATGAAGTATAAGAAATTACGTTATATAATCAATATATTTCATGATATATACTGAATTTATTTGTAATTTTTACTATAATGGAATTAATACATATGAAAGGGAGCGATCTACAATTATGAGTCAATTAGAACCGATTCATTATGGATTAATCGCAGCGATCGTTATTGCGATACTATTTATTATATTTTTCTTTGTTTCATTAAAACAGAAACAAAAATCTCTGAATAAGATTCAAGAAGCTCATAAAAAAGAAAATGAGACGCTTAAATCTGAACATAAAGAAAAGTTAGATCATGAAAGAGTTGAAAATAAAAAGGTTCTAACGAAACAAGAAGAAACTCATCAAGAAGCAATTTCACAAAAAGAAAGAGAAATTGACTCATTAAAGTTATTTTCTAAGAATGAAGGGGAATATATAACTGATAGACATTTGTTAGAGTTGAGAGACCAACTTGTTAATGAACGTAGAATTAGACCTGAAGATATGCATATTATGGCAAATATCTTCTTACCTAAAGATCCATTAGGTAAAGTTCGACAAATTGATCATTTAGTCTTAACAAGAACGGGTATATACGTAATTGACTCTAATTTAGTAAGTGGTCATATCTATCACGGTATTACAGAACAGCAGTTTAGTGATTTTCCAGTATTAGGACAAGTCTTTGAAACATTGGATTTAAACCCAAACAAAGAACAAACGTTATTACTTGAAAAACAATCAAATAATAAAACTGCAGCATTCCATTCATATACTGATGAAGTTAAAGAAGTTGATAATACAACTGAAGAATTACAAAGACAGTTAGAACTTAAATATACACCGACACCAATTATTTACTTCCATCCAAATGAAGTAAGTGAAGCAACTATTAGTAATTATTCTCAAGACCCTAACATTAAAGTGTTAGTTGGTGAAAAACAACTTCAACATTTCTTTAATAAATTTGTATTCCATGGTAGATTCCAATATAGTGTGGAAGACCTTGAGAGAATTATGGATGAAATTGAAAAGTTTAACCCGTAATAACTAAGCGCTGCATTTTATGTAGCGCTATTTTTATACTAAAAAAGGTGGTTATAAGTATGGTAAAAGAAAATTTTAAAGTTAAAAATCCTGCAACTGGTGAAGTAATCGAAACGATTAAAAACAATACGGAAGAAGATATTAACAACAAGATTGAACAGGCACATGATGCTTTTCAAACATACAAAAAGAAACCAGCTCATGAACGTAGTGCATTATTATATAAATGGTATGAATTGATTCTTGAAAATAAAGAAGAAATCGCTTTAATTATGACAAAAGAAAGTGGTAAACCATTAAAAGAAGCTTTAGGCGAAGTTAAATATGCGACAGATTATATATTATGGTTTGCAGAAGAAGCAAAACGTACTTATGGAAGAACCATTCCAGAACATGTTGATAACAAACGACTTATCGTTACACGTGCACCTGTTGGCGTTGTAGCAAGTATTACACCTTGGAACTTCCCAGCAGCAATGATGACTAGAAAAGCAGCACCAGCATTAGCAGCAGGATGTACTTTTATATGTAAGCCAGCTCAAGATACACCTCTTACAACTATGAAATTAGTTGATCTTGCACATGAAGCAGGATTTGATCAAAGTGTTATTCAATATGTAAATGGTTCAGGTAAAGACGTCGGTGCAATTTTTACAAAGCATCCTTTAATTTCAAAAATAACTTATACAGGCTCAACACCTGTAGGTAAACAGTTAATGGAACAATCAAGTTCAACATTGAAGAAAGTAACACTTGAATTAGGCGGTCATGCACCATTAATTGTTCATGAAGATGCAGATATAGATAAAGCAGTTCAAGGAACAATTGCTTCTAAATTTAGAAATGCAGGTCAAACATGTGTATGTGCAAATAGAATTTACGTACATGAATCTATTAAAGACGCATTTGAAGATGCGCTTAGAGCAGAGGTTAGTAAATTAAAAGTAGGCGATGGACAAGATGAATCAACAGATATAGGTCCTGTTATTAACGCAGATGGTTTTGAAAAAATTAAATCTCATATTGAAGATGCAACGAGTAAGGGTGCTCGCGTGATTACTGGAGGAGATAGTTATAAAGATGGTGGCTATTTTATCACACCAACTGTTCTATCTGACGTTTCAGACGATATGAAAATCATGGTAGAAGAAACGTTTGGACCAGTAGCACCAATTCAAACTTATAAAGATTTAGATGAAGTTATTATAAAAGCAAACGATACACCATTTGGTTTGGCAGCATATTTCTTTACTGAAAACTATAGTAATGGTATAAAGTTGTATGAGAACTTAGATTATGGTGTAATTGGTTGGAACGATGGCGGACCAAGTGCAGCTCATATTCCATTCGGTGGAATGAAGGAAAGTGGATTTGGTAGAGAAGGTGGTTCAGAAGGTATTGAACCATATTTAGAAACTAAAGTTGTTTCAATTTTAATTTAAGTATCGTCTAAAATTAGGAGGCAGTAAAATGACACAGAAAATAATTGAGTTTTACAATGGCAATTCTATACCAGCTTTAGGGTTAGGAACATTCAGAGTAGAAAATAATGATGAATGTAGAGAAGCAGTTAAACACGCTATTATAAGTGGTTATAGACATATAGATACAGCTCAAACTTATCACAACGAAGAAAAAGTTGGACAAGGTATCAAAGAAGGATTAGAAGCAACAGGATTAAATAGAGAAGATCTATTTATTACAACTAAACTTTGGATGACAGATTATGGTAGAGAGAATGTTCAATCAGCATATGAAGCATCTTTAGAAAGATTAGGTTTAGATTATGTAGATCTATATTTAATTCATTGGCCTGGCCAAGATAAAGACCTTATCACAGAAACATGGAAAGCTATGGAAGACTTATATAACGAAGGCAAAATTAATAACATTGGTGTAAGTAACTTCCACGTACATCACTTAGAATCATTATTACAAGAAGCTTCTATTAAACCAGTTATCAATCAAATAGAATGTCACCCATACTTAACTCAAAAAGAATTAAGAACGTATTTAGAAGCACAAAAAATTGTTGCACAATCATGGTCTCCTTTAATGAATGGACAAATATTAGAAGACGAAGTTGTAAAAGAAGTTGCAAATGAGTTAGGTAAAACACCAGCTCAAGTTATTATAAGATGGAATATTGATGAAAATATTGTTGTTATTCCTAAATCAGTAACACCATCAAGAATTGAAGAAAACTTAAACGTATTTGATTTTGAGTTATCAGAAGATCAACTTTCAAGATTAAATGATTTAAATAAAGACGAAAGAATCGGACCAGACCCAGAAGTCTTTACTGGTCAATAATAAACACAAAAGGACTGATAAGAAAAATTTATTCTTATCAGTCCTTTTTATTTTGTCATACATATAAATGAACCTTTTACGTATGAGGATTTATAAGTGATATCCTAAATAACATGCTCCAATTGATAGTATGACTGTAGATACGATATAAATAGTCATCATTTTATATGATTTTAATAAGTATCGTTCATATATTTCTAAAAAGTGAGTAGAGAATGTTGTAAATCCACCGCAAAAGCCTATTGCAATAATTGCATATGAATAACTATCATCATTTAAATATTGTGCAGCAAATCCAATTATAAGGCTTCCGATTACATTAACAGTTAAAGTAGCTACTGGGAAGTGATTTGTATACAGTTTACTGAAGAATTCATTCACAAAATTTCTGCAAAGAGCACCTATACCTGAACTTATCATAATATATAATAACGTCATGCTTGGTCAGTTCCTTTCCTATAACCTATTGCAATAAATATGAAACCTAGAAGTAAACTAACGAGTAAATATGTGCCTGCAAGGAATATATGTCCGTGCTCTAGTAGTTCGACTGTTTCTAAACTTAAAGATGAATATGTTGTTAAAGCACCTAAGAAGCCTGTTGTTATTAATTTTTTAATATTTGGATGTGCTTTGAAATAGCTAATGAAATATGTAGAGAATATACCCATTAAAAGTGCTCCGATTACGTTAACAGTTAATGTGGAGAACGGGAATGCGTCATTAGTGATCATTAACGAAACTAAATATCTTAACCCTCCGCCTATAGCTCCGCCTAAAAATATTGCTAAATATACCATTTAATAAACCTCCTCATTAAAAAAAGGAAACATAATGTTTCCCTTAAATTATTCCGAAAAATCTTATTATAACGACAATATGATATAAAATGACGATGAATAAAACGATTGGTAATAGTTTATTCAATTTTGAAAGCGTTGAGTGTTTATCAGTTTGATATTTAATTGACTTATCAGTTGTAAAGACAGCAATTAATAATAAAATACCGTTTAATATACTACTTATTAGTACGAGTGAAACTAATGATCCAAACATCGTTTCTAAAAGTGGATTTTGTGCACTTAAAAATAAACTAATAATAATAAGTATAATTGATATATAAAAATAGCGTTTAGCTTTATCCATGATGCCCTCCAAAAATTCCGTATAATCGTTTATGTTATCATATAAATTATTTTATTGCATCTAATAATTCCATTACTTCTTCAAAGTCGTCCATTTTTTTACAATGACTAGGAATGATGAAAAGAGAGGTATTCGCATTTTCTTTTAATTCAATGAGTTTTAAATGGGTTTCAATGAAAAGTTCGCCGTTAAATGCTTTGCGCAACAATCTTTTAGTAGGAAGGTCATTCTTTTGAATATTTGAACGGCACCACGCGGCATCGCTACACATAAATATCTTTAAATTAGAGAATGTCATCATTAAGCCAAATTGACCTGGCATGGCTCCTGGCAAATCAAAGCTAACTAAGGCATCTTGATTGAAGACTTTATATCCTTTACCCAAAATAGGGTGTTCTGTTTGTACAAAATCTTCTACAAATTCAATGCGTTCTTTAAAGTTATCTGGAATAACATGAAAGCTTAATTGAAGGTTATTGTTGTTGGAAACTTGTTGTGTAATAAAATCATGATAAGCTTCACTTGAAGTTATGATAGTCGCATTTTTAAACGCGTTTAAATAACCGAGATGATGACTTGAAAAATTGGTAATGATACAATAATCAATCTCATCTGGATGTATATGATCTTTCAACAATTGACTTGGCAAAGTTTCGTACACTTTATAGTCTTGTCTACGAAATAATTTTAAAGTTTTTAAATCAGTGCTTGGTTTCACATGTTCTGAAAAACCTGTATTTATGAGTATTTTGAAATCATTAATTTCTAAATAGTAGGAAAAAATATAGTACCGTTCAACTCGGCTCGTAGGACTATTATTGATGACTGCTTCATCACCTAAAAACGAACCGGTCGTATATAGTTTGAAATGCTTTATTGTTTCTATATTATCAGCCATCAAAATACACCACCTAAGCAATTTATATTTATATTACTTAAAAAATATTATTTGATTTATATTTATTCTTATTATGCCATAAAGCACCTCAAAATACATTTAAAATAACTTGGATATTGTCGTTTTAAACAAATAATTTAGTAAGCGATTGCAAATTATGGTACGATAAATGCACAACATGTAGAAAGGAATGAAATTCATGAGTAATCTTAAAGTACAAGTTTTTGCTGATGGTGCAGACATTGAAGAAATGAAACAAGCCTATCAGAATAAAGAAGTTGATGGTTTTACAACAAATCCAAGTTTAATGAAAAAAGCAGGTGTAACGGATTATAAAACATTTGCTGAAGATGTCGTTAAAGCAATACCAGATGCTTCGATTTCATTTGAAGTATTTGCAGATGATATAGAAACAATGGCTAAAGAAGCAGAAATCTTAAAACAATACGGTGAAAACGTATTTGTTAAAATTCCTGTTGTAAATACACAAGGTGAATCAATGATTCCTTTAATTAAAAAATTATCAGAAAGTGATGTTAAAGTGAACGTCACTGCTGTTTATACAATTGAACAAGTTAAAGAAATAGTAGAAGCAATTAAACCAGGTGTTGAAACTTATGTTTCAGTATTCGCAGGTAGAATTGCTGATACAGGTGTAGATCCACTACCATTAATGAAAGAATCAGAAAAAGTTTGTCATAGTAAAGAAGGCGTTAAATTATTATGGGCAAGTTGCCGTGAATTATTTAATGTTATTCAAGCAGACGAAATTGGCGTAGATATCATTACATGTCCAAAAGATGTAGTAGCAAAAGTACCAAACATCGGAAGAGATATCAATGAATTATCAGTTGATACAGTTCAAGGGTTTGCTAAAGATATTAAAGCTAGCGGATTAAGTATTTTATAAGAATGAAAATCATCGAACCCAACAAAGTTAGTTAACTTTGTTGGGTTTTTTAATTTGGTAAATAAAATGATTTTTAGAAGTAACAAAAGTAGGAGGAAGTGTAATTAAGAGAGCTTATAGTAACAAATATCATAAGAACATATATTAAAAATTTTTAGATATATAAATACTATATTATAAGAGAATATGTACTTGGAATATAGGTATGCCTAAAACATAAATATGCGAAATAATTTATATTATTTTACGATAACTAATTCATTAACTTGTCTCAAATTTTGTTATATAATCATATTTCAGTGAAAAAATTGGAGTGTTGGAAATGGCAAATAATTTGAGAATTGCACAACGTGGCGCATATATAAGTTTGGTTACTTATATTATTCTTTCTATTTTGAAATATGTAGTAGGGACAACTTATAATTCAGCTGCATTAAAAGCGGATAGTTTAAACAACTTAACAGATATATTTGTTTCTGTGGCAGTACTGATAGGGTTGAAGATTTCGGTTAAACCTGCAGATAAAAATCATCCTTATGGACATATGAAGACTGAAAATATTACAACTTTAATTGTATCTTTTATCATTATGTTTGTCGGGATAGAAGTTATTTCTAGCAACATTCCTAAGTTAATTCAAGGTGATTATAGTAAACCTAGCACACTGACAATATGGGTCAGTTTTATAAGTGGTATTATTATGATTTTAGTATATTTATTTAATTGGAAGTTAGCGATTAAGACTAAAAGTACATCACTTAAATCAGCAGCAAAAGATAATCTGTCTGATGCGTTAGTCAGTATTGGTACTGGTATTGGTCTTATATTCACACAATTTGGTCTACCAATAATTGATATTATAATTGCTGTTATTCTAGGCTTTATTATTGTTTATACTGGTTTTACGATTTTTAAAGAATCGATATTTACTTTAAGTGATGGTTTTCATGAAAAAGATTTAAATAATTATATAGAAGAAATTGAAAATATAGACGGCGTATTAGACGTGCCATCTATAAAAGGGCGCTATCATGGTAATAGTGTATTTCTTGATGTAACGATCATTGTCGATAAAGATTTAACCCTAGATGAAGCCCATGATATTTGTGATTTAGTTGAACAACAATTAAAAGAAGCAGGCGCATATTCTTCTTATGTTCATCCTGAGCCCAACTTGTAACAATTTATTATGAAATTAAAATATTAAAATAAATTAAATAAGTATGATATTATTAGTATATGAGTGTTTGATAAATATCTAAGGGGATGTTATTCATGCAAATACTAGGAAAAGGATATGAAAATGACCATCATTATTTTCATGTTATTACTGATAAAAATCATCTTATAAAAGTTAGAGTGCCTGATGATATGGATGATCATGATTTAAGACACTTACTTGAAGCAGTTTGTAATGATTATGACGAAGCTAATAGCTAAGTTTAATGAATATATGAATGTATTTAAATATTTGCAAAAAAATAAGCATATCACGTGTTATCTGAATTTAATTTCAGTTGCGTGATATGCTTATTAATTTATACTGTATTTAATCTTTTATGTCGTTTCCATAAGAAGAATTCTATAATAGCGACTGGAATTAGCGATAATCCGAATAATGGCATTGTGATTCCTAATATAATTAAAAATACAATGAGGACGATTGGAATTCGATTATTAGTTCTTGCTGGTGCACTAAATGAGTTGGATTTCTTACGTTTCATCCAAGATAAGAAACCAAATGTAATGCCGCCAATAAAGGCTAAACAAACTAATAGGTTAATGATTTTATTTGCAGTTCCAAATAGGTGACCTTCATGTAAAGGTATGCCGAAACTGAACCATTTACCGATAATACCATAATCATCATAATCTACTTTATCTAAAAGTTTACCTGAATATTGATCGAAATATGCTGTCGTTTCCTCTTTAGGTGGAACATCTAATCCTGTAACGCCTGTATTACTACTTTTCGAAACGGTAAATACACCTTTTTCATCAGTAGGGTAAACGATAGAGAATGGCTTTTTAATGCCATTTTCTTTAGCATCTGCGATAATATTTTCTAAACTTTGTTGTCCATCTGAACCAATTACATTACTGGTAGAACCGTGATGTTCTGCATGTGGATCTTTTTTAGATGAAGGTTTCTCCCTAGTACGCGTTGCCCAAGGTAATTCATTATCTTCTGATTCTGGTGGGTTAGCTTTTAACGCTGAATATCCGATCTTTGGATGATCTTCTGCAAATTGGTTAATTTGTTTACCCATAAATGTTGACCAAGGCAGACCAGTTAATACGATTATAAAAATAGGAACAGCAATTATAAGTCCTATGATTGCGTGTAATCGTCTATTAAATAAGAATGATGATTTCTTTTTAGTTGGTTTCAATGCTTTTGATTTAAAAGTTAAATAAATACCTGATATAATAATAAAAATTGTCCAACATGCTGCTAGCTCAACTAAATAATTTACAAAACTACCACCAACAAATAAAGAGCTATGTGTTTCTCTTAATACGTTGGAATATGTATATTTAGCGTTTTGATTTGCAACTCTTTGGTTATGTTCGTCCAAGAAAATATAGCGTGAATCACCATCTTCATTCCCGATGGTAACTCTGTTATTGTATGGCTCGTCCATAATACTGATTTTTTGAATGTCGTATCCTTTATATACATCTCTAATTTCTTGAATAGCATCATCTAATGATTGATGACCCTTCGTTGCGCTATCATTGAAAAATTCATCATGGTAAATGTTAATTTCTACATTTGTAAAAAATAAGTAACCAATACCAGTAAGTGAGAGTGTTAATAATAAAGGTGTAATAAAGAAAGCAGCATAAAAATGTAACCTTCTCAATGGATTAAAACTTTTGTTCATGTACTCAACCTCTATTTCAAATAATGTATAAGTTCTAATTAACGTTATTATTTTTTGAAATAAATTACAATATGGAAACGACATAATTTTTGACGCTTTCGTGAAATCCGAAAAAATGATGTAATAAATGACTTGAAAATGTAATAATAAAATACTCTAAATATTCAGTTTAAAATGTTAAAATTTAAGCAACGGGATGAGGTGAATGACTATGTTAACAAACCTAAAATTATTTAACGATAACGATAATCGTAGACAAATTATTAATCAATTTTACAACGGATTAAATCAAGAGAATATACACGATGCTGTTATTTCTCTAGAAGAGAGAAAGTATCATGATTTTCCGCATGGTTCAGTATATTTCAAGAATGATTTATCTAATGCTAAACAAGATGAATTAAACTTAAATGAGTCAGATGGTTTATTTATAATTGAAGAGAACGGGTTACAAAAAGGATCCATTATTCCATTACATGAAATCGTGCAATATTTTGCGACAAATAGGGAACGCATTTCACAGGAAAAATCACTGAGTTTAATTCAATTAGAGAACATTATCGATCGTTTAGAATTGACACTTAAATCAGAAGATTTATAATCAAAATAAGAGACCGGGATTAAGAATAGTCCTAGTCTCTTATTTTTTAGAATGGAGTGTTTAAAGATGTACGATGCAATAATATTTGATTTTGACGGTACGATAATAGATACAGAAATTAATTTATTTAATACTCTAAATAAACATATTGATCAAAAGAATAACGAAAAGATAAGTTTAGATGAATATAAAGCTTTTATCGGATCAGTATCAGAAGAATTAAATGATAAAATATTAAATGCATTAGGTTCGAATAAGGCTTTAGAAGAGATGTTTGAAGATCATTATGAAGGTACGAAATCTTTACCTATAAAACCAGTGGTCAAAGAATTAATAGATTATGGTCGTGAAAACCAGAAAAAAATGGGTATAGCAACTAGTAGTTATAAAGCGCATATTATGCCTAACGTACAAAGATTAGAATTGGATCAATATGTTGATGTTATAAAAGGGCGTGAAGATGTTGCGTTTGTTAAACCCAATCCAGAATTATATATTCAAGCAGCACATGATCTTAATGTAGAACCAGAAAAGTGTTTAGCAATTGAAGATACGACGAATGGTGCACAAGCTGCAATAGAAGCTGGAATGGATGTAATCGTTATAACGCATGAAATTACAGAAGATTTGAATTTTGATTCATTAAATATATTAGCGAAGAATATAGAGGCTGGAGAAATTATCAATCGCTATTTATAATGTGAATATACATTGTATCTTTTTCTATAATGAAGCGGCGTCATGTTTCGGTGATTTTTAAAGACCTTTGTAAAGTGAGCTTGGTCATAAAAACCATATTCTATAGCTATGTCTGAAATAGATTGATTTGTATTGAATATAAGTGCAACAGTAGCTTCAAACAAATGACATCGCCCATATTGATTGTGATGGTGATGACTTACATAAGAATCGTTAATAGGAATTTTAGAATAGGGTGGCTGTTTAATATCATCTAATAACGTAATGATACTCTTTGAAAAGGTAGTCGTTAAATGTTGTTTATGATATGGTGCAAGTATGTTAAGAACATTTAAGTGATCACTTGCTTTATCAAATTTGTAAGTTTGAATAATGGGAAAGAAATTTTTGAGTAAGAAATAATCATATATATTTGAAGCTAATGTATATACCATTAATTTATTAATATTAAGTATACATATTTGACCATTAATTGCATAAATAAAACTATATTCATCAAATGGTACAATGCACAAAAATCCTTTATTCAATGTCATTACGTAATACGATGTATGATAAAAAATATTGATATAACCATTTGTGACATATATGATCGATGCGTCTTCATTATGATAAATCCATTTATTTTCGTATGAAATATGGTTGAGAGTAAAATTAAACATCATTGTCACTCATTCAATATAGCAATTTTGAAAAATAATCAACGTATAGTTTGATTAATGTTATAATTTAAATATTAATGAATTATAGAGGTGTGTAATGAATAACGAACAATATAAATCCATTGTTTATAAAAAGCTTTGGTTTATAAATAAAAAAGAAAAAAATTTAGCACATGAAAAATTAAACCATCATGCAGATAAAAATTTAATCGATGAATATGGTAAACCAAGTAAATTTGTGAATGAATTTGTTGAAAAAGAAATTATAGATAAAGCAACACCACCAAGTAGTTTGTATAAAGTGATTACGTTAGGTGGCTTATTATTTGGAAATGTCTTAATGGCAGGCATTTTAATAACAGCTGTTTTGTTGATATTGGGGACATTTACTTTATATTTTACAAAACCAATTGGTGAAGCATTAACATTACAATCCTTATATCTTGTCTTAGGTATTGTGCTATTTTATATAGGTTATAAAGGTATCAAATGGGTAAATGCATTCTTTACAAGGCGTTTGCTAATTGCTAGAAGATTTAAAGAATTTTCATAGATTACTGACTAGGGGGTGTTGTAGATGAGCTTGTTATATTTTGATGAATGGCGTGATACACGTGCAACAATAAGATATATTGTTCAAATTATGGGGAAATGTTGTTTAGCTGTGAATACACCTGAACCGTTATATAAGCACGTCATGTTAACAGTTAATCAAGTTGGGTTATCTACAGGCGAATTAAAAAAGGACAATCATACATTTGAAATTAACTTAGATTTAATTGATCAGTTAATAGTCGTTAAAATAGATGAAAAAGAAGAAACTATGATCGTCAAATCAGGACGTACCATTCAAGAATATTATCAATTTATATTTGATACATTGCATGATAACGGCATTGATATCACAATCAATACGAAGCCATATAATATTCCATATGAAAAAACGCTAGATAAAGACGATAAAGAAAGAATCTTTAAACCAAAGACTGCATATCATGCATTAAGATTAATGCAGCAAGCTCAATATGATCATTATCAATTTTTACATTCAAGAAATATTAAAGATGTCAAAACAGGTTTGTTTTGGGATAAATTTGATGTAACATCTATTTTTTACGTAGAAGGTAATGATGAGTATACCGTATCACTTTGTTATTACTTTGGAGATAAATATAGAGAGTCTCCTTATTATATTATTAAGATTAATCCGTTTAAGCAAGATAAAATCAACTTGAAACAAGTAGAACCATCATATGCTGAATATAATGGTAAAGATGGAAGCTTTTTAATTTATGAAGAAGATTTAGAAAGTATCATTAGAAGAGATGAAGTATTGCTGACATTCTTTAATAGTGCATACCAAGCATTGTTATCAGGCGTAAGTAGCAAGTTAAAATAGAATAACAAATAAAGCCGTTACGCAATTAGAGCGTAACGGCTTTTATATATTTGAGGATAGATTTTGTCTGTTAAGATGATGCTTTTAAAACTGAATGAGTCTTAATGATTCACCGAGTTTCCTACTGATGATAGGATATTCATGATAGATGACCTTCGTATGCTGATTAATTAATAATAATTTAGTGTGATGTTTGTATGCGTCGATATGAACAATGTGTTTACTGTTAATCAGCATATAATTGTAGTTAGATTTAGCGCTTGTTGGAAATAATACGAAATCTTCAGTGGCATAGATAAGAATGGGAAGCAGTTTAGAAATTTTTAAGACATATTTGGCGTAACGTTCTCTTGATTTTAAACTAGCACCTTCAATTTTTAGTGCGTCATTAATAAGATAGGGGATTGAATGATTAGTATAAATGGTTGCTTGATCTAAATATTCGATTTGGAATCTATAAGCTGAATCATCAGCGTATTTCAGTAATGTCATATTAGGGTTGATCAAAGTCATTTGATACACCTCCCTATATAACATGTTACTTAAATTTTGAAAAAATTATTGTAATTTTTGAAGATTCATTTGTAATTAAAATAAAAAATGTGATTTCAATTTACGACGTGCATTTTTCCGATAATACTTAATGGACGATTCACTTTTATTTAAATATATCGCAATTTCTTGGGTTGAGAATCCTTGTAATGTTAGCTTTAGCCACATGAGTTCATCTTGAGATAAAATCTCTAACATACTAAATGTTTCAAATTGATTAGATTCAATATTTGATTTGATATCGATGCAGTAAATAATGAATCATATTTTTATATTGCTTATAATAATGTTCAAATTTGTGTTGTTTCATGTTGGCCTCTTTGGTGAGCATGCACACGTTTATTTCCGGATAAAGGCATTGTAAATAATAAATAAGCACTTCAAAAATCAGTTATATATTAATAAAACGAACAAACTTTAAAATAGAACATAATTTATGAGATTATTTTGAAAAAATAAAGACTTTTTCTCGAAAATATCTTATAAAAACATAGATTGAAATGATTTACATTTTCGCTTCAAACGTGTATATTTGGTTATATATATGGACATATGTTTTATTGGGGCAAAGATTAGGAGGCTCATCATATGGATTACGAACATCTAAATTTAGAACACTTTTTTGCAAGAAATAATGACTTGAATACGATAAGAGATAACGCAGATTTTGTAATGATTAACAACGTAAACAGATTTATGAATTATAGAAATGGCGAAGAAGAGGGTACAATCAATTTAAGCCACTATAACTATAAGAATAGATCAGCGGCAATGTCATTTATATTTATGAATTATTCAACTTATAAATAAGCAAACATACTTTCAAAGCATGTTTGCTTTTTTTGTTGAAATATAATAGTAATTAAAACGTAACATTCTTATTTTTGAATAATAAGCCCTTATCCTATAGAATATAAAGAGTAAACTTTAATGCAATTGTAAAAATTAGGTAATAAATTATGATTGATGGTGGTTTACAAACACAGAGGTGAAACGATGAAGAATGCCAGGCTAGAAACCATTAAAAATTTAGTCATATTATCAATAGTCTTGTTAGTTATTGTTGGCCTGTTTTATTATTTGATTTCAGATCATTTGAAATTTTATGAAGTAGATAAACAAGAAGATAATGTAGAAGTTCCATTAACTTTAAGTAAAGCGGTAAATAAACAATATAAAAATGATACGAAAATGCAAGTAGCAACAGAGTCAGGCAATTGGAAAAATGCAACACGAAGCGAAATTTATGAAGTGATGGATGTAGAAAAAATCTTAAATGATAAAAAGCAAGTATATCAATTCTTGAACTTATCAGAGTATCAAGGAATTGAAGAAAAGCGAATTCATCATATGTTAAGAAAACAAGAAGTACTTGAAGATTATACAACAGAATTTTTAAATGCTGCTAAGAAAGAACATGTTAATGAAGTGTATTTAATATCTCACGCCATATTAGAAACAGGTAATAACAAAAGTGAATTAGCAAATGGTGTCATGTTAACCGACAAAGGGAATGTAACGAAATCTAAAGAAGAATCTGATGGTAAAAAGTATTATAACTTTTATGGTGTCGGTGCTTTAGACAGTGATCCTATCGGAACAGGCGCAAATTACGCTAAAAAAAGAGGCTGGGATACACCTCAAAAAGCCATATCAGGTGGCGCGAAATTTATACATGATCATTATTTATCAAACCCAGAACAAAATACATTATATAGTATGAGATGGAACCCAGAGAAACCAGGCGTACATCAATACGCAACAGATATCAAATGGGCACAAAGTAATGCACGTATAATAGCAGATTTCTATAACGAACTTAAAACAGAAGGAAAGTACTATATCGTATATAAATACCAAGATACAGATAAGTCACTTTCAATCAAAGCATTAGATGAAAAATTAGATAAACAAGAAGAAAATAGTAAATAAGAAGACTCGAGACAAACGTCTCGAGTCTTTTCTGTGTGAGTGGAGTATTGAAATTGTCGTAATAGACTGCTGTTATAAGCAGTTTTGGGAAGAAGTGCAAATACTGGTGTCGTTATTAGCAAGTTTGGCAAGAAGTACAAATACTGGTGTCGGTATAAGCAGTTTTGATAAGAAGTGCAAATACTGGTGCCGTTATTAGCAAGTTTGGTGAGAAGTGCAAATACTGAGTTCCTTAGTTACAAATCTCAGGAGTTTTGTAACTAAGGCGGTCCATAGTAACACTTCAGCGGAGTTTTGTAACTAAGACGGTCCATAGTAACACTTTGGTCGAGTTTTGTAATTAACACCCCCGTTATGAACAAGTTTAGCCAGAAGTGTTCACAACGCACCCGTCCAAATCAAAAAAAGACTCGAGGCATTAACCTCGAGTCTTTACTATTTATGATGCTTTATCTGAACTGTTTGATGAACTACTGCTGGATGAGCTAGATGATCCACCTTGTAAGTCTTCTATTTTCTTAGCGTCTTTTGCTTCATCTGGAATCTTAATTTCATCAATTTCGTTTAACTTATTATAAGTGACGTTTGTCTTCATATCAGCAGTTTCGTCATCTTTAGTTAATTTAGCATTTAATTTGTATGAATCAATATGATTATCTTTATTTACTTTTAATACGGCATTACCTTTAACTTTATCAACTTGTGATTCAAATTGTTCTAGTTGATCTTTGTTACCTGAGGCGTTAGCTAACTTAGTGAAATCATCTTTGTTTTTGATGTCATATGTAAGTTCATATCCATCGTCAACTTTTTTAGCTTTCGCATCTTTAAAAGCACTTAAAGTTTTTGCGTATTTTTCATAATTTAATTGGTCTAGAGAACTATCGATATTCATATTTTCTACTTGAGAAGATAAGTCTACCCATTGATCATCTACTTTAGCGATCATTTTATCGCCTTGTACATAAATTGACATTTTCTGACCAGCTTGGTCCATATCTAATTTAGCTGTTTCTTTTTCATCAACATCCATGCCAACTTCTACAGTTTGACTATCTTCGCCTTCAGCAGAAACTTCGATTTTGTTATCAGTGTGATAACTTTTAACATCTTTCGCACTACTTTGTAAGTCTTTTACGACTTGGCTAGAACTTTTAGTGTCATCTTTCTTTTCTGATTTTGTATCAGAATCTGAACTATCTGAGCCATTCCCGCATGCTGCTAAAACAAGTGTTGATGATAAAAATAAACTTCCAAGTATTCTATATTTCATATTACTTCCTCCTTTGTTTTAACTATACTAACACTATGCAATTCATAATAGCAAAAAATTATATAATTACATAAGTTATTAATGTAAATAATTTAAGTTTTTTCTTAGGTGAAAGTATTAAAATAACAATAGTTGCTACAATTACTTTAAATATAAATTTCATTTAATATCACTCCGAAAGTGTTTGAGGTTGTGGACCTTTTTGCTTTCTCTTTGTTGGGTCTAATTTCTTTTCAATATATCCTAAAAATAAATCACTTAATACTGCTAATAAAGCGGTAGGGATTGCACCGGCTAAGATTAATGATGTACCATCAGTAGCGTTTGTACCTCTAATAATGATATCACCAAGTGTAGATGATCCGATAAATGATCCGATTGCAGTAACACCAATTGCAATAACGAACGCGATTCTTATACCACCAATCATAACAGATAAAGAAAGGGGAAGTTCAACCATCGTTAAGATTTGACGTGATGTCATACCCATACCTTTACCAGCATCTTTAATACTTGAATTTACGTTATTAATACCAGTATACGTATTTTTGATAATCGGTAATAAAGCGTATAAGAATACTGTCATAACAACAGTGTTTGAACCAAGTCCCATCACAAGCATTAATATAGCAAGTAGGGCAAGTGCTGGAACCGTTTGAATAATATTAGCTAGTGAAATGACAAAGCCAGATAATTTAGAATATCTAGCAATGAAAATGCCTACTGGTATACCTATTATAACCGCAAATAACACACCATAAACAGAAATAAGTAAATGAGTTAGAAAAAGTTGAAATATATATCCACCATTTGTTGCATAATAATCGACTAATTGTGACCATACATGATTATCAACCACTATTACTCACCATCCTTTTCATCGTCAAAATAATTGTGCTTTTTAAGGAATTCTTCAGCTACTACAGCAGGTTCTTTAAGGTTGTTATCTGCTTCGTAGTTTAATTTTTGCATTTGTTCTGTTGAGATTTTTCCTCTTAATTTATTCATTGCACGATCAACATAAGGTTTTTCTTTAATTAAAGATTTTGTAACTAATGGACTTGCATCGTATGGAGGGAAGAAGTTCAAGTCATCTTCAAGTACAACTAAATCATAGCTCGCAATTCTTCCGTCTGTTGTATAACCTAAAACAACGTCCATTTTACCTGTGTTTAACGCATCATATACAAGGCCAATTTGCATTGGACGAGTACGTTTAAAATCGAAACCATATTTTTCTTTAAATGCTGGGTATCCATCGCCAGGACGTTTCATCCAAGATGAGTCAACGCCAGCTTCTAATTTGTTTGCTACTTTTTTCATGTCTGAAACTTTTTTAAGATTGTATTTCTTCGCTGTTTCTTTCGTAACCATCATGGCATAAGTATTTTCAAAACCATATGAACCATACCATTTTTGGTCATAATCTTTATCGAATGCATCTCTCACTACTTTTAAAGCTTTTTTAGGATCGGTGATAGGGTCTTTACCTAATGCACCTGTTAAATCAGTTCCCGTATATCTAGCACTTGAAATGTTAACATCTCCACTATTTTGAGCATTAAATGTAACAGTTGATGATCCTAAATTATTGATAAGCTGTATGTTGTTTTCTTTTACGTTATCTTTTTTAGCTTCATGTTCTATCATCAATTTATCTATATGTCCCATAATTTGTGATTCACTAGTATTTTGCATACCTATTTTTATTGAGTTTTCATCACCTGAAGCGCCAAGAAAAGGTAATGAACATCCAGATAAAATGACAGATAAAGCCATGATAGGCAATAACAGTTTAAAATATCTATTCATGTTTATATTTCCTCCTTATCTTGAAACTTTTAACCCTTTAGGTGTAATCCATAGTTCAACTTTAGAAAGTACAAAGTCCATAATGAGCGCAATTAATGTAACACTTATGGCACCGCCAATAATTAAATCAGGTTGGTATAAGTTCAAACCATTAAAGATAAAGTCACCTAAACCACCAGCACCAATGAAACTTGCTAATGTTGCCCAACTGATTGCATAAACACTTGATAAACGTACGCCACTCATAATGACTGATATAGCAAGTGGTAATTCAATCATGAACATTTCTTGGAATTTTGTCATCCCCATACTAAGTCCTGCTGCTTTAACATTTTTATCAACATTATTGATGCCGATATAAGTGTTGTTTAAAATCGGTAATAAGATATAAATAAATAATGCTAAAATGGCAGGTAATTTACCAACACCTAAGAAAGGAATCATAAGTGCTAATACTGCTAATGACGGAACGGTTTGTAGAACACTTGCAATAGATAATACGACTTTGGCTAACTTTTTAGTTCGTGTCAATAAAATGCCAAGTGGTATCGCTACAATCATAGCTAAAAGTAAAGCTAATAATGAAATATAGAAGTGTTCCAGTGTTTTCTGAAGTAGTTCGTTTCCGTTAACTTGTAAGAATTCGATCACTATTTTTCACTCCTTATTTGATATCACTTTTTTCAGTTGCTTCTGTTTCCTCAGTTTGTCCCCATATAGAATCGTAAACAATATCTACTAAGCTTGCTCTTGTTATAACACCTTTTATGTAATATTGTTCATCAACCACAGGAATTAATCTCACATTTCGTTTTAAAATTGTACGAACAGAGTCTTGAAGCATCGTACCTGTCTTAACTGTATAAATATCTCGATGCATAATATCGATAATGTCTGATTTTTTTCGATATCCTTCGTTTAAATCTTCAATATCAATATATCCAACAAGTTTACCTTTTACATTTGTAATAAATAGCGTATCTACGCGTCGCTCTCTCATAATTGAAACGGCTTCGTCAATAGTTTTCTCAGAAGTGATAGCAATTGGATCTTTCATTGCATCATCAACAACACGTATGTTAGGTCTGTCTTGAATAAGTCTGTTTTGACCGATAAACTCGCACACGAAATCATTAGCTGGATTTTTTAAAATATTATTTGGTGTATCAAATTGAATGATTTCACCTTGAGACATAATACAAATTCTATCTGCCAATTTAATTGCTTCATCCATATCATGCGTTACAAATATAATGGTTTTACCAAGTTTTTGTTGTAGAGTTTTTACAAGGTCTTGCAATGTATCTCTCGTAATAGGGTCTAACGCACCAAATGGTTCATCCATTAAAATGATGTCTTGATCTGCCGCAAGTGCTCTTACAACACCAATACGTTGTTGTTGTCCACCAGATAATTGAGATGGATATAAATCTAAATATGATTCTGGTAAGTCTACTAATTTAATAAGTTCTTTAGCTTTTTTCTCTTTTTCTTCTTTAGTCCATTTAAGTAATTTAGGTACTAATACGATGTTTTCACGTATTGTCATATGTGGCATTAAACCAATTTGTTGAATGACATAACCTATATTTCTTCTTAAATTAACTGGATTCATCTTGCTTAAATCTTTCCCGTCAAGCGTAATTGTCCCGCTAGTTGGCTCAATCATGCGGTTAATCATTCTTAAAGCAGTTGTCTTCCCGCTACCACTCGTACCGATAAAAGCTATGAATTCACCTGATTCAATTTCCATATTGATGCTATTAACGGCTTTTTTACCGCCACGATAAACTTTAGTTAAGTCTTGGATTGATAACATAACACTTCTCCTTTTTTTGAAATTTATAATAATGACGTTTATTATTATAACACAATAGTTGCATAATTATGAAAATCGCCCAAATCGTATAATTTATGTTTATTGTTATTTAAAAAAAGGAATAAATACAAAAAGTGTGAATGAGACTAATGTTATATATAAAGACATGTTATGTTTTCCACATGTATAATAGATTTATAATATTGAATGTTTTTTGCATATTATGCATTGAGAGATTTGGAGGGGTACAATTTGAAAGTAGCTATAATAGGAATGGGAACTGCTGGTGTCAGCACGTTAAATCAATTAGCAAAGCATAAAAAATTTAAAAAAATAACGGTCGATATATTTGATAGTGTCGAAGATATGGGTATGGGCAAGCCATTTCAAAATGATAGTGATCGTTTACTCATTAACTTACCAGCTAATCAAATGTCTTTAAGTCCAGATGATACGAAAGATTTTAAAAAATGGTATAAGAAAAATGATGATTTTGAATATGGTAAAGCTAAATATTTACCAAGATTAGTATTCGGTCATTATATGAAATCTATTTTAAATGACTTGTTAAATAAACACGATAATATATTCGTACATAAGCATAAAGTTGATAGTTGCTATGTCGAAGAAATTAAAGATGAAAGAGGTCAATATAAAATAGATGTCTGTTATATAGAAGATGATGAAGCGGTATGCCAAAAGTATGACTATGTATTTTTGACTATAGGAACTTTACCTTATAAAGATCCGTACAATTTATCTGGATTAAAAGGGTATATTGAATCCCCATATCCAACAATTAAAGCATTGCGTGATGTAAAAGAAAATGACGATATTGCGATAATTGGAACAGGACTTAGTTCAATAGATGTCATTAGATTTGTAATGGAAAATCATAAACAACTGCCAATAACTGTAGCATCAAGACATGCTCAATTTCCGACAGTTAGAGGTATTAAACATGAAATTAATTTGAAGTATATTACGAAAGATGCAATAGAAAAATTAAAAAAGACGCATAAAGGTATCGCACCATTAAAAGAAATAGAAAACCTCTTTGCAAAAGAATGTGAATATCAAAATATTAACTTGAAGAAAATGCTTTATCGATTTAAAAAAGATAATGTAGCGAATATGAAATATGATTTAAGACATGAAGATGAAGTAGGGCATTTCCAATCATTTGTTGAAGAAGTAAAACATCATATGATTCCTGTTTGGAATGCCATGACACTCGATGATAAGACGACATTTTTAGAAAAGTATGGACATCACTTTAAACGTAATGCGAATCCAATGCCTCAATCATCTGCTAAACAATTAATCGAATGGATTGAAAATGGAGATATTGTCGTTAAAGAAGGTTTAGAAAATGTACGAAAATATTACGGTAAATTTAGAATTAAATATGAAGGTGAACAAGAAGAATCAAGTTATCATTATGTCATTAATGCGACTGGTCCTAAAAAACATTTGTCAGAACTGACAGAAGAAGAGCATTTTATTAAAGGATTAGAGAACAAACAAATTATAGCTGCACATCCATTTGGAGGTATTCTAGTCATGCCATATTCAAATGAAGTCATTAGTCCTAAATTCGGTACAATGCCTAATTTAAAAGTGATTGGACAATTAACAAGTGGAGTAAATTTTGATGTAAATGGCGTTTCATTATTAGTCGATCAATCCGTAAGAGCAGTCAATGACTTATATGTTGAATTAGAAGAAAGAAAAAAAGTTAAAAAGGCGAAATCTAAAAAGAAATAGAATAGGGAGCGGGACAGAAATCTAATTTGTATAAAAAGATTTCGTAGTCCCGCCCCGGCAAGGATGACTAGAGTTGAAAAAAGCTTGATACAAGCGCATTTTCAATTCAGTCAGCTACTGCCAAGATGCTAAAAGAGTCTGAAACATTACATTATGTCCAGACTCTATTTTTATATGTATGGGTGATGGGGCGTTATTAGCAGTTCTGGTACAAAGTGCAAATAAGAATACCAGTATTAACACTTCTGAGTAGTTTTGTAATTAAGACCATCCATAGTAACAATTCAGCCGACTTTTGTAACTAACGCCTCCGTTACGAACAAGTTTGTCCAGAAGAGTTCACAACGCCCGCTGTTATAAGCTTTTTAAAACCATCAGACAAACACCAACAAAATAAATTTAACTTCTTCATTTGTAATTCTTAGTGAAATGGTATAGAATGATGTCATCAGTGATTACTGATATATAATTTAATAATATATTCTTTCGGGGCAGGGTGAAATTCCCAACCGGCGGTATAATAGCCCGCGACCCATAAGTGATTTTTCATTTATGGCTGATTCAGTAACATTCTGAAGCCGACAGTATAGTCTGGATGGGAGAAAGAATAGACGACAGCGTATGCTATACGCTTATTTCGTTATACTTAAAATGTTAAAGTCTTTTTTCATAAAAGGCTTATTTCGTGATACATTTTTACTCCCAACCACCGAAAAGTGATTTTCGGTGGTTTTTATTTTTAGGAGGTTAAGAAATGAATCAATATTTAGATTTTGCAATTGATTTAGCTGAACGTGTACAAGGACAGACGGGTACGAATCCTTCTGTTGGTGCTGTTATTGTTAAAAATCATAAAATTATAGGTTTTGGAGTGCATTTAAAAAAGGGTGAAGCACACGCTGAAATACAAGCTTTAAAAATGGCAGGTGAAGAAGCTCAAGGTGCAACAATATATGTTTCTTTAGAACCTTGTTCACACTATGGTTTAACACCACCTTGCGCGCAAGCGATTATCGACAACGGTATTCAATCAGTTGTATATGCAGTCAAAGATGGTTCTCTTAAAAATAGTGGTCATGAAATGTTGTACGAAGCTGGAATAGATGTAAAACATGAGCCTTCAAAAAGAGCAGAAGACTTATATGAGGCATTTTTTCATCAACAACAAACGAAATTACCTTTTATTACTTTGAAAATTTCTGCGAGTCTAGATGGTAAAGTTGCGACAGATTACAAAGAAAGTAAATGGATTACATCTAAAGAAGTTAAACAAGATGTATTAAAATTGCGCTCACAACATGATGCAATTATGACAGGTGGGATGACAGTTCGTGAAGATAATCCATTATTAACTTCTCGTAATCCTGAGTTAAGTAATCCAACTAGAATTGTATTAACAGAGCGATCAAGCTTTGAAGGTGATTATGAGATATTCAAAGATGAAGATAATCCTGTCGTTGTTGTAACGAGTTCGGAATCATTTCACACGTATGAGAATCAACATATTAAAGTTAAGAACAGTGATTTATCAAATTTAAAAACGATTATGAAAGATTTATATGAAGAAGGATATGCTCAAGTGATGGTTGAAGCAGGTCCTAAACTTGTAAGTCAGTTTATAGAACAAGACTTAGTAGACCAATTAATTATTTATCAAGCCCCGAAGATGATTGGTGGTCAAGGAAAATATCAATATTATCAAACGCATGATGTCGTTCCTTTATCCAATAGTAAATTATTTCAAATTATATCAACAGAAATCATTGGTGGAGATCTTAAAATAACATTAAGAAAGAAGTGACAAGATGTTCACAGGACTCATTGAGACAGTTGGTGTAATCAAGAATACAAGCACAAACCAAGGCGTTAAAACATTAACAATTGAAGCCACTGAAATAATGGATGATTTATCTTTAGGTGATTCCGTTGCTGTTAATGGTGTTTGTCTGACCGTTACTGAGAAAGCAAGTTCTACTTTTAAAGTGGAAGTGATTACTGGAACAATCTCAGTAACTTATTTAGAACATTTGAAAATGAATGACAAAGTCAATCTTGAAAGAGCAATGTTAGCGAATGGAAGATTTGGCGGTCATTTTGTAAGTGGACATGTAGATGGTCAAGGCATTATTAAACATATTTCAAAGAGACAAGATGAATGGATTATTGAAATATCTACAGAAGCGCATTTATTAAATCAAATGATTGATAAAGGATCTATCACAGTTGATGGTGTTAGTTTGACAATTTTTAAATTATATCCTCAAAAATTTGAAATTCATTTAATTCCTGAAACGAGAGATCGTACAATCTTTGTTAATAAAAAACAAGGTGACAGTGTACATATTGAAACGGATTTGTTATTTAAATATGTGCAGAAAGCAACAGGACAAAATCATTCAAATTTATCCGAAGAGAAATTACTTAATCTAGGATTTTAGGAGGCTATAACATGTTTGATAACGTAGAAGATGCCATACAAGAACTTAAAAGTGGTAAACCGATTATTGTAGTAGATGATGAAAATAGAGAAAATGAAGGTGACCTCGTCGCTATATCTGAGTATTTAACAGGTGAAACGATTAACTTTATGGCTACACATGCGAGAGGTTTAATCTGTGCACCGATTAGCAGTGAAATTGCCCAACAATTTGGTTTGAAATTGATGACTGAAACGGGTGATAAATATAAGACTGCATTTACTGTAAGTATCGATCATGCATCGAGTACGACAGGTATAAGTGCTTTTGAAAGAGCAGATACGATTAAAGCATTAATAAATGAAACGTCACCAACAGCATTTGTTCAACCAGGTCACGTATTTCCATTAATAGCTAAAGACAATGGTGTTCTTGAAAGAATAGGTCATACAGAAGCTTGTGTTGATTTAGCGAAACTTTCTGGAGCGAAACCAGCTGGTGCTATTTGTGAAATTATGAATGATGATGGCACGATGGCTCGTAGAGATGATTTATATAAATTTAAACGTAAACATGGTTTGTTAATGATAACGATTGATGATCTTGTAAAGTATAGAAAACGACATGATCAAATTATTCATCTTGAATCTAAAGTTAAATTACCAACTTCATACGGTGAATTCGATATGTACGGCTTTACATCTCAATTAGATGATAAAGAATATATTGTCATTAGTTCAGGAGAAATCAAAAATGGTATGAATGTACGTATTCATTCTGAATGTGTGACAGGTGATATTTTCCATAGTGCTAGATGCGATTGTGGAGAACAGCTTGAATATTCAATGAAATACATTCAAGAACATGGTGGCATGATTTTATACTTACCTCAAGAAGGTAGAGGAATAGGTCTGATCAATAAACTTAAAGCGTATGAACTTATTGAACAAGGTTATGACACGATTACTGCTAATGAAGCTTTAGGCTTTGAAGCGGATTTAAGAGATTATACTGAAGCGAGTCAGATTTTGAAATACTTTAATATAGAAGAAATACAACTCATCAGTAATAATCCAGATAAATTTAATCAATTACAAGATTTAGGTATACATGTTTCTAATAGAGTTCCAGTTGTTATTGAACCGAACGAAACAAACGCATCATATATCAATACTAAAAAACATGAAATGGGTCATTTAATATAAAATAGAATGGAGTTTTTAAAATGAAATTTGAAGGTAAAATGGATGGATCACAATTAAAAGTAGCAATCGTCGTGAGTAGATTTAACGATTTTATAACAGGTCGTTTATTAGATGGAGCTAAAGATACTTTAATTAGACATAATGTGGAAGAAGAAAATGTTCATGTCGCATATGTACCTGGAGCGTATGAAATTCCTTTAGTAGCTAAAAAGTTAGCGAAGTCAGGTAAATACGATGCAGTCGTAACATTAGGCTGTGTCATTAGAGGGGCGACTACACATTATGATTATGTATGTAATGAAGTTGCGAAAGGTATTTCTAAAGTAAATGATGAAACGGAAGTACCTGTAATATTTGGAATCGTAACGACAGAAACAATTGAACAAGCGATTGAAAGAGCAGGAACAAAAGCAGGTAATAAAGGTGGAGATGCTGCCTTAGCTGCAATTGAAATGGCAAACTTACTTAAGAATATCGAAACACAAATATAAAAACAATGAAGAGTCTGGGACATAATTCCTAACTCAAATTAAATAACACCTCATTCTACTGATTTATTCAGTAGAGAGGAGGTGTTATTTTTTATAATCTACGATTTTGTTCGTGCATGCTTGCCTAGGGTATGGTTCGAGCCTGTAGTCTCTCACGCATACTATTCCCTCAGGCGTCAGTACTTTACAAAATCGTTACAAATTTCCAATTTTATACAAAAAAATAAAGCACTCTCGTATAATTTAATTAATCATCACAAAAACCAAATTAACGAGGTGCCTTATGTATAAAGATTATAACATGTCTCAAATAACTCTACTATTAAATATTGAAGTATTGATTCCAGAAAATGATATTGCACATTATGTGAATCAAATTGTCGAGTCTATACCTAATGAAGAATTCTACGAATTTAAACCCTCACGAGGTGCATCTTCTTATCATCCTAAGTTAATGTTAAAGATTATTCTTTATTCTTATACACAATCTATTTTTTCTGGAAGAAGGATAGAAAGCTTTCTTAAAGATAGTATACGTATGATGTGGTTGGCACAGAATCAAACACCTTCTTACAGAACAATAAATCGCTTTAGAATTAATCCAATCATGGATAAATTACTCCAATCATTGTTTATAAACTTTAGAACTCAATTAGTGGAACTTAATCTCATTGATGAAGATAGTATTTACATAGATGGTACTAAAATTGAAGCAAGTGCTAACAAGTATACATTTGTGTGGAGAAAAAACACAGAAAGATATAACAGTAAAGTAATTGAACAATCTAAAGAAATATATCGAAATGCGATTATTAATGAAGTAATTCCAGAATTAAATGAAGAACAAAACGATGAAATTTCTATTGATACATTGAAAGATTTAGAAGATGCATTAGAACAAAAAATCGAAGATTTAAATGATGAGATTTCTAACACAGAAGCTGTAAAAGAACGAAAAGTATTACGTACAAAAAGAAGCGAGTTAAATAAGACTAAAAAATCTTTAAGTGACAATATAGACAGACAGGTTAAGTATAAAAAACAATTAGAAATATTAGGTGAAAGAAATAGCTATTCCAAAACTGATCATGATGCAACTTTCATGAGAATGAAGGATGATCATATGATGAATGGCCAATTGAAACCAGGTTATAATTTACAAATCGCTACAAATTCACAGTTTGTTTTATCATATGATATTTTTCCAAATCCTACAGATACTAGAACTTTAATCCCATTTTTAAATAACATCAAAAATAACTATTTTAATTTACCTGAGTACATTGTTGCAGATGCTGGTTATGGTAGTGAAGAGAACTATAAAAATGTAATAGATTCATTTAATCGAACGCCGCTCATAACATACAGTATGTATTTAAAAGAACAAACGAAGAAATATAAAGAAAATGAATTTAATACTCAAAATTGGACTTACGATGAAATTAGAGATGAGTTCATATGTCCTGACAATCGTAGATTGCCATTTAAGAGATATGCTTACCGAATAGATAAGTATAATTACCAACGTGATTTTAAATTATACGAATGTGAAAACTGTAGTAATTGTGCTTTATTTAACTTATGTAGAAATAATGCATATCAATCTACAAATAAAAAAATTATGAAAAATAATGTATGGGAATACTTCAAATATATGACACAAAACTTGCTTTCAAATCCTGAAACTGAAAAAATCTACAAACAAAGAAAGATAGATGTGGAACCAGTTTTTGGATATTTGAAGGCTATTTTGGGTTTCACTCGTATGTCATTACGAGGAAAATCCAAAGTAAAACGCGAACTTGGAATTGCCTTAATGGCAACAAATATAAGAAAAATGGTAGCTCTAAGAGCTACCAAAAATACTTTAAAAATGAAATACTTTCTAGAACATTTCTGTCCCAGCCTCTTCTTATGTGTTATTTTTTCTTACCTTTAGCAATGCCGCCAATACCCAATAGGGTCAAGCCAGCTAATACACTAGCTCCGATAGCGATTTTTCCTTTATTCTTTTCACTAAAGATATCTAATAACATTAAATTAATATTTTGAGGTCTTTCTGCTAATCTTCTCATAAAGTAACCGAACCAATCTTCCCCAAATGGTACGTACATACAGAAGTTATAGCCTTCGTTAGCAATTTGATATGCATAATCTGTTCTAAAACCATATAACATTTGGAATTCAAATGAATCTCTTGAGATGTTATAATCTTTAACAAATTGTTTAACATGATTAATTACATTATGATCGTGTGTTGCAATTGAAGTAAATGCTTTAGCAGTTAATAATCTTTTTTCAATCAATGCTATATAATTTTTGTCAATTTCTTCTTTAGTTTGAAAAGCAATATGTGGTGCTTCTTTATATGCACCTTTTACTAATCGTAAACGTACATCATCGTATTTATCCATAATATTCATAGCATCAAATAAGTATGCTTGAATTACTGTTCCTACGTTTTTGAATTCCCCTTTAAGTTTATCTACTATTTCCGTAGTTCCTACTAAATCTTCATATTTTTCAGCATCGATGTTTACAAATGTATTTCCGTATTCATGAGCTTTTAACAAAATTTCTCTCGTATTTTGATAAGCAAACTCTCTATCTATATTAAGACCTAATTGTGTAAGTTTAATAGATACATGCGCATCAATATTAGCATTGTAGTTTCTTCGCATAATTTCAACAATATTTTGTTGAGCTTCTAAAGCTTCTTGACGTGATGTTACGAATTCCCCTAAATTATCTAACGTACATGAAATTCCCTTCATATTTAATCTTTCAACTGTATCGATTGTTGAATCAATATCAACGCCCGCTACGACCTTGTTTGCACCTAGTGCAGGACCCATTTTCTTAGCTGATTCATTCATGAATTTGTTGTTAGATAATGCAATAAAAAAATCTTTTACGACAGGCATAGCAAGTCCTCCTTAAATATATATGTTCATTTAATTTATTTTATCATGGAAATACAAATTTAGTTAAGCGTTTACATTTTTAATATAATGTAAAATTATACTAATTATGAATTCTGACACGAAAAAGAACGCCCCCGTAAGGCGTTCCATAATATTGACAATATTTTGACCGAAATTAGAAATTGTATACACGTATATTAATGTAGTTTAATTAGATTTGTATAATGCCATTGAACAATTAAATCTTAAGCGTATTTAGGACTTTCTCCATATTTGTTTGGTTCTTTATGTCCGTCACCACACGCCATAATTAGTATTGCTAGATTCAAAAAGAAACAGATAATCATTAAAACAGCATATATTACAATCACAATTGTACTTGTAACGTAACTATTGAATAAACTATACAAAATATTTAAAGTGAAAGTAAGTGCATAAGTTATAGTTGGAAATGTCATTGTCATATTTAAATCATGGAATCTTCTACTTGTTACTGAAATAGCAGCAACAAATGTTGCGATATTAAATATGCTAGAAACAATAACTGTAATCAGTTCAGGGATGGGTAGTACTGTAATTAATAGATTACCTAGCATAGTGATAATGATTGTAGCAAGTATTGGATACCAAAATTCTTTACGTCTAGATCGACCGTGAATATTAAAAGCATTTAACCAAAATAGTTTGTAGTAATGCACCATAATAAATCCCTCCAATAATACTTTTCTAAGATGTAATTAATACTATTATATACATAAATGGATAAAAAAGGAATTTATATTGTGATAAAGAAACTGATTGGGAAGTTCAGTTTCTTTGTTAATTCATTATTATTTAATTTTTTTAATATTGCTTATTATGGTTTAGGGGGTTGATGATGAATTGACTTGCTCATAGTTTGGTGAAATGGGTTCTGCTGCTATGCTAATTGCATGTGGTAGAAATGTGAATATAAACAAAGAAATAATTATTTTTTTAAAGAAATGCATTTTATCATGCTCCTTTAAAGGCGTCTTATGTTACATCTTTAAATTAACACGACAATATGAATTGATTGCTAATTCAATGTAAAGATTTAATGGCTATTAATGTTAATTTTATGTTAAGGAAAGCGATGAATCTTTAAAATATCTTAATAATTATAGCTCGTTTATCGTGATACAATTAATGTATTAGAAATGACTGTAAAGGAGAAATCGGGATGTTTAGGGATATGGCATTTTATATGTTTGGGAAACCTTTAGATAGTTTCGTACAATTGTTTATTTTTGAACCGATTGTGATTGGTATTATAGCAATTTTAGTGGCGATGATTACTAAAAAGTCATGGACAGTTTTTATAACAATCATTGCTTTAAATATTATTGATAATTTCTTACTCGTTAACTACCACTTTAGTGGGGCAGGTATAGGTACAATATTAGTTCAGAATGTTGTCTTCTTCTTTGAGAAGTTCTTCTCAATGTTTTATGAAATAATTATCGCTTATATCGTTGTAAAATTACCGTTTATGCATAGCAAATTTAAAATAGCGTAAAAAAAGGATTGGGACATCGTGTCTCAATCCTTTTAATTATTTATTGATCTGCTTTATAAATCTCAGCTTTTTCAATATATGATGCATTGATTCTTTTTAATTCATTATAGTCATCTTCTGTTAGTTCTCTAATTACTTTTGCAGGACGACCAAACGCTAACGTATGTGGCGGGATCTTCTTACCTGGTGGAACGAGTGACCCAGCACCGATAAATGCATATTCTCCAATTTCTGCACCATCAAGAATAGTTGAATCCATTCCGATTAACGCATGTTTACGAATAATACTAGAATGTAATGTCACTTTATGACCAACTGTTACAAAATCTTGTATTATAAGTGGTTGGTTAGGGCTTTGGTGTAAACAACATAAATCTTGGATATTAACACCTTCACCAATAATTGTAGGGGCAACATCTCCTCTAATAACTGAGTTAAACCATACTGAGCTTTTAGGACCTATCGTAATATCACCAGTTAAAGTTGCATTTTCAGCAATATAACAGCTTTGATCAATTTGTGGTTTTTGACCTTTAAAAGATTTAATCATTCAAGATTCTCCATTCTTTTGAAAAATTTTGTTATACTAAGTTTAACAAAAAAGTAGCTATTTAGGTAAAAGGAGTAATATATTATGTGGAAATGGGAAACTGAGAAAGAAGCTAAAGGAATTGTAGTAATTGTACATAATATGCTAGAACATACAGGTAGATACGCATACGTAATCACTAAGCTACGACGAGAAGGTTACCACGTCATTATGGGTGACTTAAAAGGGCAAGGACAAACTTCCCGAGTACATAGAGGACATGTTGATAAATTTGAAGAATACCATGAGCAAGTACTTGAATGGATATCTATTGCAGAAGAATATCACTTACCAGTATTTACATTAGGTGTTGGTCTCGGTGGACTTATTCTTCTTAATTTATTAGAAAAAGTAGATTTAAAAGTAGAAGGCGTACTATTGATTTCACCGTTAGTAGCTTTTCAACAAAATATTTCAACAAGACGTAATTTCTTAGCTTCAAGTTTCGGTACAGTTGCGAAAGATGCTAAATTTGATACAGGTATTAAAGTAGAAAGCTTAACAAGAAATAAAGAAGTAATAGATGATACGAATAAAGATGCTTTAATGCTAAATAAAGTGAGTTACCACTGGTATAAGACCATTTTAGAAACGATGAAAGCAACAATGGAAAATATTCACCACATATCTCCAATTCCTACATTACTTATGCTAGGTACAGAAGATAAAATAGTTGATACAGAATCAATCCGACAAATCGGTAAAACAATCAATACAAACGAATTATATTTTAAAGCTTGGCATGGACTTAACCATGAAGTACATAATGAACCAGAACGCGAGAATGTTATGAAATATATCATTTCATTTATGAATAATCGCATTCACTATGTAGGATTATTAATAGATGATGAAACAGAATAATTTGTAAAATATCATACAAATAAGCTTAGACGTTACTATATCGGGTATATAACACATATAGAGAACGTTGGAGGCGAGTTTATGACAGAGAAAGTAAATAACGTAAGTGACTTAATTCTATTAGATGATATTCAAAAAAATATAAATATTATTTTTTATAAAATCGAAGAAAAGTTTGATATAGAAAAAGAAGAGTTTCTTACATTAGTCATGTTATGGAATAATGGATCAATGAGTTTGAAAGAGTTGGATGGTTATATAGATATTAAGCCATACAAACGAACAAGATTATACAATAACCTTGTGAAAAAAGGGTGGATTAAGAAAGTACGCCCAGAGAATGATGAAAGAACAGTAATCGTTGAAGTGAATAAAGACTTTGAAGATAAGAAAGATGCAATAATCGATTTCGCTTGTGAAGAAATCAAGAATAGAAAAGAACATTTTGAAAAACAATTTGAGTCAATCGTTAATACATGTAATATATAAAAACGCAAACCTGATGAGCAGGTTTGCGTTTTGTCATTTTTGAAGAATTTTGGGGAGGTATATAGGTTTTGGCTGCAGGAATTAAGAAAGAATAAGGTTAAAAAATGAGTGAGCAGTTTAAGGGTGGAAAAAGATGTGAGTTAAATGTGGGATAAACACACGAGTCTTGGCTTAAGTACCGAGTAAAGCCAAGAGATCGTGTAAGTCTTAGCTTAAGTACCGAATAAAGCCAAGAGATAGTCCAAGTCTTAGCTTAACCACCGAATAAAGCCAAGAGATGAACCAAGTCTTAGCTTAACCACCGAGTAAAGCCAAGAGATAGTCCAAGTCGTGGCTCAACCACCAATATATCCATAAAATTCAAAGTGCACATATAACGAAAAACGCAAACCTAACCCAAGGTTTGCGTTTACTCATTTTATTCATAATACTCATTTTTATCTTTTTTCTATTGCTAATATATATGGTGGATTGTTTTTTTGGTTTATAAATTGATAGTGGAGTACGTGTGCTGATTGTTGATCTATTGAACTTACGTAATTGATGACTTCGTTAGATTCTATCTGTCCTTCTGGGTGTCCTGGATATACGACTAATACGATGATGCCATTTTTACTTGTCATTTCGAATAGACTTTCAATTGCTTTAATTGTTGTCGGTGCATTCGTTGTAATATGTTTATCGCCTTTTGGTAAATAACCTAAATTAAATATTGATGCGTCTATTTGCTTATGACGTTCGTTTATTATAGGTGCTGCATTTTCATGACCTGTTTGATAATAATGGATATTACTAAATGCTTCTGTTTTGATTTTAGTATTTTTAATGGCTTCTTCTTGTATATCGAACGCATATACTTCTCCATTCGGAACTTGATTAGCAAGGAAAAGTGTATCGTTGCCGTTGCCGCATGTCGCATCAACTACGATACTTTTATCCGTTATATGTGTTGCTATTAAATCTCTTGCGAATGGTAAAATTCCTTGAACAATCATTTTTGAACTTGTTCTGCTTTCTTGAATTTAGAGCCTTGCATTGTGCCACGTTCTTTAAGTTCATTGTCTATAGCGTTAAGGACTTCCCACTTATTTACACTCCACATAGGTCCAACCATTAAATCGATAGGGCCATCACCTGTAATACGATGAATGATCATTTCTTCTGGTAAAATTTCTAATTGGTCACATACGAGTTGCGTATAATTATCTTGAGTCATGAATTCAAGCATACCTTTTTCGTATTGTTTAACCATTGGAGTACCTTTAAGTAGGTGTAATAAATGAATTTTAATGCCTTGAACATCCATTTGTGCGACTTCTTTCGCTGTTTCCATCATCATATCGTAATCTTCACCAGGTAAACCGTTAATGATATGCGTACAAATATTGATATTGTGCTTTCTTAATTTAGCGATACCTTCGTAATAGCATTTCATATCATGAGCACGGTTAATTAAATCAGATGTTTCTTGGTGTACAGTTTGTAAACCAAGTTCTACCCATAAATATGTTCTTTCATTTAATTCTGCTAAGTATTCTACAACATCATCTGGTAGGCAATCTGGTCTTGTCGCAATTGATAGTCCGACTACATTTTCTTCTGATAAAGCAGCTTCGTATTTTTCTCTTAATACTTCAACTGGCGCATGCGTATTTGTAAAAGCTTGAAAATAAGCGATATATTTTCCTTCAGACCATTTTTCATGCATTTTGTCTTTAATTTCTTTAAATTGTACATGGATTGGTTCTGCACGATTACCTGCAAAGTCACCGCTCCCGGCTGCTGAACAAAATGTACAACCCCCATGAGCTACTGTGCCGTCACGGTTTGGACAATCAAATCCACCATCTAATGCTATTTTAAAAATCTTCTCACCAAATTTATTTCTTAAATGATAATTCCATGTATGATATCTCTTGTTATCAAATGCATAACGGAATTGTTCTGTCATTATATTTCACATCCTGTTCTACAAACTTATCTAAAGCATTTTAACATATAATATTGAACTTTTGCAGAAAAAGGTTTAGACTATTAAAATTGACAAAATTTGAGAGGAGGTCGAAATCCTTGAGAATGCCGAAAATTGTTAAAATGCTCATCATAGGAATGGCGATTAATATTACAGGATCGAGTTTCTTATGGCCACTTAATACAATATATATGAATGAAGAATTAGGTAAGAGTTTAAGTACAGCTGGTATCGTTTTAATGATTAATGCATTCGGGAGTGTAATCGGGAATTTATTAGGCGGAAGTTTATTCGACAAAATTGGTGGGTTTCGTTCTATTATTTTTGCCTCTATTTTAAATATTTTAAGTTTAATCGGGTTAAACTTTTTAAATGATTGGCCATGGTATCCATTTTGGCTTGTGATACTTGGTTTCGGTGGAGGCGTGATTGTGCCAGCTATTTATGCTATGGCTGCTGCAAGTTGGCCAAACGGTGGACGTACAACATTTAATGCAATTTATCTTGCACAAAACTTAGGTGTTTCTATTGGGGCTGCAGCAGGTGGATTTGTAGCGGACTTTAGCTTTAATTATATTTTTATGGCGAACTTACTACTATATGTCGTATTTATCATAATAGCGTTAAAATATTACAACATAGATTTAGATATTCATTTGAAAAATGATGAAGGCATCACGAGTGCTATGCAAGTTAAAGATAAAAGTAAATTCACTGCACTTATACTTCTATGTGTTATGTTTAGTTTATGTTGGATCGGTTATGTTCAGTGGCAAACAACAATTGCAACTTATACACAGTCAGTTGGAATTTCCTTGAAACAATATAGTTTCCTTTGGACAATAAATGGTGTATTGATATTAGCAGGACAACCTTTAATTGCGCCATTTATCAATAGATTTAAAGAGAAATTGAAATTACAAATGTTTATAGGGCTGACGATTTTTATATTAAGCTATGTAATTACAAGTTTTGCTGAGCAATTTACAATGTTTGTAGTAGGGATGGTTATTTTAACATTTGGAGAAATGTTTGTATGGCCAGCAGTACCTGCAATTGCAAATAAATTAGCACCTAAAGGCAGAATGGGTGCATATCAAGGTATTGTAAACGCATCTTCAACAGTAGGGAAAGCATTCGGGCCAGTTGTAGGTGGCGTAATAGTTGATATGTTTGATATGAAAATGATGTTTTACAGTATGATATTACTTATTTTAATAGGTTATTACTTCTTATACATTTATGATAGAGGTATTTCAAAGCAAGATACATGATATTAATAAATAAGACTTGCAAAATATATTGAAATTGCATAATATTAGGATGTATATAAGTAAAGTAGCTTTAATGCGAATCTTAAGAGAGTCAGTGGTGCTGTGAACTGATGATATCCATTAAGTGAACTTATGAACGATTTATTATTTATTAAAAGCAATCTTAAACCATATAAATGAAGAGCACTTAATTGTGAATTCTGGGTGGTACCGCGGCATATTTATTCAAGTCGTCCCAACTGTTATGATGGTTGGGATGGCTTTTTTTTATTTTATAGGAGGAACGAACAAATGAATTATAATCATCAACAAATTGAAAAGAAATGGCAAGATTTTTGGGCAGCTAACAAAACATTTAAAGCTAACGATAATCTTGGACAAAAGAAATTCTACGCTTTAGATATGTTTCCGTATCCATCTGGCGCTGGTTTACACGTAGGACATCCTGAAGGTTATACAGCTACAGATATCGTCTCAAGATATAAAAGAATGCAAGGTTACAATGTACTTCACCCAATGGGTTGGGATGCATTTGGTTTACCAGCTGAGCAATATGCTATCGATACAGGGAATGACCCTAAAGAATTCACAGCTAAAAATATTGTGACTTTTAAAAGACAAATTCAAGAGCTAGGTTTCTCATATGACTGGGATAGAGAAGTGAATACAACTGACCCAGATTACTATAAATGGACGCAATGGATTTTCATTCAATTATATAATAAAGGATTGGCATACGTTGATGAAGTAGCAGTAAACTGGTGCCCAGCATTAGGTACAGTATTATCTAATGAAGAAATTGTTGATGGTGTTTCAGAACGTGGAGGACATCCAGTTGTTCGTAAACCAATGAGACAATGGGTATTAAAAATTACTGAATATGCGGATCGCTTATTAGAAGATTTAGATGAATTAGATTGGCCTGAATCTATTAAAGATATGCAAAGAAACTGGATTGGTAGATCTGAAGGTGCCGAATTAAAATTCAATATTGATAATACAGATTTATCATTTGAAGTATTTACTACTCGTCCAGATACAATTTATGGCGCAACTTTTGCTGTACTTTCTCCAGAACATCCTTTAGTAGATTTAATTACGACAGAAGATGAAAAAGAAGCAGTTGAAGCATATAAATTAGCAGCATCACGTAAATCTGACTTAGAAAGAACAGATTTAGCAAAAGATAAAAGTGGTGTATTCACTGGTGCATTTACGACTAACCCATTCACTGGTAAAAAAATGCCGATTTGGGTTGCCGATTATGTGTTAATTAGTTATGGAACAGGTGCAGTTATGGCAGTTCCAGCACACGATGAAAGAGATGCTGAATTTGCTGAGAAATTCAATTTAGATATCATCACAGTATATGATGAAGATGGAAAAATGATTGATTCAGATGTATTAAATGGCTTAACGAAAGAAGAAGCGGTACCTAAAGCGATTGAATTACTTGAAGAAAAAGGTATCGGTCATAAAAAAGTAAGCTATAAATTAAGAGATTGGTTATTTAGTAGACAACGTTATTGGGGTGAACCAATTCCAGTTATTCATTGGGAAGATGGTACAATGACAACAGTTCCTGAAGAAGAACTTCCATTAATCCTTCCTGAAACAGATCAAGTTAAACCATCAGGTACAGGAGAATCACCTTTAGCTAATATCGATGAATTCATTAATGTTGTAGATCCTAAGACAGGTATGAAAGGTCGTCGTGAAACGAATACGATGCCACAATGGGCAGGAAGCTGTTGGTATTACTTAAGATATATCGATCCACATAACAATGAACAATTAGCTGATCCAGAAAAACTTAAACACTGGTTACCAGTAGATTTATATATTGGTGGTGTAGAACATGCCGTGCTTCATCTATTATATTCAAGATTCTGGCATAAAGTGTTATACGATATCGGTGTAGTACCAACTAAAGAGCCTTTCCAAAAATTATTTAACCAAGGTATGATTCTTGGTGAAGGTAATGAAAAAATGAGTAAATCAAAAGGTAATGTCGTTAACCCTGATGATATTGTACGTTCTCATGGTGCAGACACATTACGTCTATATGAAATGTTCATGGGTCCTTTAGATGCAGCAATTGCATGGAGTGAAAATGGACTAGACGGTTCACGTCGTTTCTTAGATAGAGTATGGCGTTTATTTGTTACTGAAGAAGGGAACATTACGGATAAGGTCGTTGACAACGAAACACCAGACCTAGACAAAGTGTATAACCAAACAGTTAAGAAAGTAACTGAAGACTTCGATACACTAAACTTCAATACTGCAATCAGTCAAATGATGGTATTCATTAATGATTGTTATAAACAAGATCAAATCAATAAAGCATATGCTGAAGGTTTTGTTAAAATGTTATCACCAATTGCGCCACACATTTCTGAAGAATTATGGCAAAAACTTGGTCATAACGATACTTTATCTTATGAAGAATGGCCAACATTTGATGAGTCATTACTAGTAGAAAACGAAATAGAAATTGTTATCCAAGTTAACGGTAAACTAAAAGACAAAATTAAAATTTCTAAAGATTTATCGAAAGATGAAATGGAAGCAATAGCAATGGATAATGAAAAAATCAAAGAAGCGATTGAAGGTAAAACAGTCCGTAAAGTGATTGCAGTTCCACAAAAGTTAGTTAATATCGTAGCAAATTAATCAATTAGGAGTGTTCTAGTGATGAAAGAAATTACAGTAACAGAATTAGCAGAAAAAATTACATCTAATGATCCAATTAATATAGTTGATGTGAGAGAAGACCATGAAGTAGCATTAGGTGTAATCCCTGGCGCTAAACATATTCCAATGGGAGAAATTCCAAATGAATTAGATCATTTCTCTAAAGACCAAACATATTATATTGTATGTGCAGGTGGCGTTAGAAGTGCTCGAGTAGTTGATTATTTAAATGACCACGACATTGATGCAGTAAACGTAGAAGGCGGCATGAATGAGTGGGGCGACGATGGTTTAGAAAACAAAAGAGTTTAATGAAGAAATAGATAAGGCTGAGACATTTTAAAATGTCTCAGCCTTAAAATATGTGTGAGTATAATATTGTTTAGAGTTAGTAACAATTCTAAGTAGTTTTGTAAATGAGGGTGCCATAAATCACACCTCACACTATACGCATACTATAGAATTTTAATCATTAAATTGTGAGGCGTTATGGCCTGCTACATACCCTGTGACAAGTGCGCTTGTTATATTATAGCCACCTGTATAACCATGGATATCTAGTACTTCACCTGAAAAGTAAAGCCCGGCACATATTTTGGATGCCATAATATTAGGTTCGATTTCTTTAATATTAACACCGCCACCTGTTACGAAAGCTTTATCGAGTGGAAGGGTCCCATTTACTGTGAATGTAAATGATTTAAGGTTTTCTACAAATGTTCGAATGGCCTGTTGGGACAAATGATGGTATGTCACATCTAAATCAATACTTGACTGTTGTAAGATAAAATGTAAATATCTTTCTTGGACAAGTCCTTTTAGTGCATTTTTAATTGCTTTATTTGGTTCGTCTTTTAATTTTTTTACAATTTGTTGTTCTAAGTCATGTGCTTTAATTTCTGGAAAGGCATCTATAGACATTTGTATGTCGGTTTTCTTTTGAGATTTTTGTTCTTTGTAAACAAATTGACTACATCTTAATGCTGCTGGTCCTGAAACGCCAAAATGTGTAAACAACATATCCATTTGATGTGTAATTCTAGGTTTACCATTTTTCTTGAGTACAGATAGTCCAACATTTTGTAAACTTAATCCTTGTAGTGTTTTGTTTTTAATGAATGGTTCACTAGATTTAATTGGTACTTCTGTTGGGAATAGTTCTGTTATGGAATGACCTAAATGCTCAGCAAATTTATATCCGTCTCCTGTCGATCCAGTATGTGGTACACTGCAACCGCCTGATGCGATGATGACAGTCTTTGAAGGGATAAATGTACCATCTTGTAGTGTGACGCCTGTTATTTGTTGATTTTCACTTTCAATAGATGATACTGTAGTTTCTTGGCGTATTTCTACACCATTTTTTTTAATGGAATCAACTAGTGCATCAACAACATCTTGAGCGCGATTTGAAACAGGAAACATTCGTCCGTGATCTTCTTCTTTTAATTGTACAGATCTAGATTCAAAAAATTGTATAATAGATTCATTGTCGAATGTTGAAAATGGACTATATAAGAATTTTCCATTACCAGGAATGTTTTTTATAATTTCTTCATAAGGTAAGCGGTTGGTAACGTTACATCTACCGCCACCAGAAATGCGGAGCTTTCGTCCTAAGCCTTTTTTCTTTTCGAGTAGCAAGACGTTTTTACCATTTGAACTTGCACTATATGCGGCCATTAAACCACTAGGTCCAGCGCCGATAATTATTGTATGATACATAAGTTACCTCCATAAGTCGATGTAATAATATTTTAACGAATAATGTGTCTTTAAAAAAGTAGTAGAATAGAAATAAACCTGTTATTATTAAATTTAAAAGTAAATTAGATAGGGATGAAATTATGTCAGAAAGTAAAGCGCTAGTAAGGGGAACCTTCCTACTTACTGCAAGTATTTTAATAACAAAAGTAATTGGTATTCTTTATTTAATACCTTTTTACGCTATTATAGGCGATGAAAAAAATCTTGCTCCATTTACATATGCTTATCAACCATACACAATCATGATAACAATAGCAACTGCGGGCGTTCCTTTAGCAGCTGCGAAATATGTATCTAAATATAACGCATTAGGTGCTTATAAAGTAAGTAGAAAATTATACCGGTCAAGCTTTTTAGTTATGACGGTATCAGGATTTATCGGATTTTTATTACTTTATTTCTTATCACCAACTATTGCTCAATTAACTTTAGCAAATAAAGGTGGTATAGAAGGTGGATGGGGTATAGAAGATATTACAACTGTTATTAGAACAATAAGTTTTGTAGTATTATTTATTCCATTACTCGCAACATGGAGAGGGATCTTCCAAGGATTTAATTCAATGGGACCTACAGCTGTATCTGAAGTAACTGAACAAGTAGCACGTATCGCATTTATACTTGGTGGAAGTTATATCGTATTAAATGTCATGGATGGTTCTGTGTTAATGGCCAACCAAGTTGCAACATTTGCAGCAGGTATCGGTGCAATTATCGCATTACTGACTTTACTTTATTTTTGGATGAAGAGAAGACATTTAATAAAAGCAGAAGTTGAACAAGATACAAGCGATATTGATGTGTCGTATATCAAAATATATAAAGAAATTATTAAATACAGTATTCCATTTGTAATTGTAAGTTTATGTTTCCCAATTATAAATTTAATCGACCAGTTTACACATAATACGGGGTTAGCGATGGCCGGGGTAGGCAGTGAATTACAAGATATTTATTTCACAATGCTGAGTATGACAACTAATAAAATTGTTATGATTCCAACATCTCTTGCAGCAGGATTCGCAGTGAGTTTAGTACCATTTATTACGAATACTTACAATTCAGGTAGAATTGATGCAATGCATCATCAAATTAGAAAATCATTAGGCGTATTATTATATTTAACAGTTCCAGCATCACTTGGCATTATGGTATTAGCACAGCCTTTATATAACGTGTTCTATAGTTATAATCCAATGGGTACAGAAATATTATTCTGGTATGCGCCAGTTAGTATTTTAATCGCATTATTATCTGTAACAGCTTCAATGTTGCAAGGTATTGATAAACAAGCCTTAACAGTTTGGATCGTTATCACTTCATTAGTCATTAAAGCAGTTATAAACTTACCACTTATTATGGTATTCCATACGTTAGGTGCAGTTATTGGTACGGCAATCGCATTACTAGTTGCTGTTATCTTAAATTGTGTAGTTCTATATAAATATGCAGACTTTAAATTTAATATCACAATTTACCATACATTAAGAATTACTTTCTATACTATTATCATGGTACTATTCGTTGAGTTAAGTTACTTTATTGTGTCATTAATCATTGATCCAACATCTAAATTAGGTGCGCTTATCACACTTATTGTAGGCGGATGTGTTGGTGTAATCGTATATGGATATTTAACAATGCGTTCACGTTTAGCAGATGAATTTTTAGGTGATTTAACTGCAAAAATTAGACGCAAAATTAAGTGGGTGTAAATAATGAGATTAGATAAATTTTTATCAAATTCAGGTATCGGAACAAGAAAAGAAGTTAAAAAGTTTCTAAAGAAAAATCTCGTTACCGTTAATGATGAAATCGTTAAGAAACCTGAAATGCATATTAATCCAGAAGAAGATGTTATAACATTTGATGATATTCCGATAGAATATGAACCAGTTGTCTATTTAATGATGAATAAGCCAGCAGGATTCGTTTCAGCAACTGAAGATGATGAACATGAAACTGTCATTGATATTGTTCCAGAATATATGCATTTAGATTTATTCCCGGTAGGGCGTTTAGACAAAGATACAGAAGGTTTATTACTTTTAACAAACGATGGTAAATTCTCGCATCAACTTATGAGTCCGAAACAAAAAGTCGCTAAAAAGTATTATGTTGAAGTATCTGGACACATTTCAGATGATGCAATAGATATTTTTAAAGCAGGCATTGATTTAGGAGACTTTACGTCTTCTCCAAGTGAATTAGAAATTGTAGAAAATGGAGAAGAGTCGATAGCTTACGTTACGATTTACGAAGGTAAATTCCACCAAGTTAAGCGAATGTTTCATGCGATTGGCTGTGAAGTGACTTATTTAAAACGTGTTCAAATTGCTGATTTAGAACTTGATGAACGTTTAGAACTTGGTGAGTATAGACATTTGTTAGAAGAAGATTTTAAATTTTTAAATTTTTAAATTTATCTGTTTAAAATGTTTAGAAAGATTTCCTCGGGGTATTATAATAACTATTAACTAAATAGAGGTGGATACAAATGGCTAAAAAAGCAGGATTATTTAGAACGTTAGTAGTATTAGGAGGAACTGTAGCAGCAGTTGTCTTATCTAAAAAAGAAAATAGAGATAAATTAAAAAATGAATACGGGAAATATAAAGAAGATCCAGAGAATTACAAAGAAAATGCTAAACAAAAAGCAAATGAACTAAAAGGTAAAGCACAAGACGAGTACTCAAAATATAAAGAAGATCCAACTTCTTATAAAGAGTCGGCTAAAGAAAAAGCAAAAAATGAATTCCAAAAAGCAAAAGAAGATCCAAAAGGTTATGCATCAAATGCTAAATCTCGTCTAAAAAAAGAAGATCAAGATCCAACTGAACAAAGAGAAGCTAAATTTGATGACGAAGGCGGAACTGCAAACAACAATTTAAGAGTTGTTACAGAAGAAGACTTGAAGAAATAATTTTCTTCTTATGTTCAATTTTGGCTAAAACTAGGGCAACTTATTTGTCCTAGTTTTTTTGTTAACAACTTTTGTCGTGTCGGGAAATAATATGATTCAAAAAAATGATTTTATATACGACTTTAGTCGTACGTAAAAGGAAATAACTTTCTGTATAAAAAATTAAAAATTTATCGGTAATTCTATTTCATATTTACAAAAATATCATGTATTATATAGATAACTATTCAAGTTAAGAAAGAGATGATTTTCGATGTGGAGAAATAAAGTTAAAGAATATGAAGAAGATATTATAAATGATTTAAAGGGGCTATTAAGCATCGAAAGTGTAAGAGATGATGCAGCAAGTACATACGATTCGCCAGTTGGACCAGGTCCAAAAGAAGCGTTAAATTATATGTACAAGTTAGGTGGAAGAGATGGATTTTCTCATGTTGATATAGACAATATTGCAGGTAGAATTGAAGCGGGTAAAGGTGATGATCTATTAGGTATACTTTGCCATGTTGACGTTGTTCCAGCAGGTGCTGGATGGGATTCTAATCCATTTGAACCTGTAGAAGCAGAAGATGCAATCATTGCGAGAGGTACACTTGATGACAAAGGACCAACAATTGCAGCATACTATGCCGTTAAGATACTTGAAGATATGAAAGTCGAATGGAAAAAAAGAATACATATTATTGTAGGTACTGACGAAGAATCTGATTGGAAATGTACAGATCGTTATTTTGAAACTGAAGAAATGCCTTCAGTAGGTTTTGCACCAGATGCAGAATTCCCATTAATCCACGGAGAAAAAGGGATTGTAACATTTAACATCGTTCAATCTGGATATGTGGAAGATAATGATGAGCCTGAAGTAGAATTAAAAGCATTCTTCTCAGGTGAAAGATTCAATATGGTACCTGATACTGCACAAGCTAAATTACTTATCAAAGAACAAATGACAAATGTTGTTCAAAAATTCGAATCATTTTTAAATGAACATGAGATTGAAGGCGAAACAACAATTGATGAAGGATTCTTAAACATCGTTGTTCATGGTAAATCAGCTCATGGTATGGATCCTACATTAGGTGTGAATGCTGGCTTATACCTTATTCAATTCTTAAATGAATTAAATTTAGATAAATACGCGAGCTCATATGTGAAATTTGCAAATGAATACTTAGTTGATTCTCCAAAAGGTGAAAAAATGGGTATGAAATTTGCTACTGAAGAAATGGGTGAAGTGACGACTAATACAGGTATTATGAGTTATACAGATGTAGATGGTGGCCAATTTGGTATTAATTTAAGATATCCAGAAGGCTTTAATTTCGATCAATCAATGTCTCGTTTTTCTGAAGAAGTGAAAGAAAAAGGCTTCGAAATTGAAATGGATAAACACCAAGTTCCGCATTATGTAGATAAAAATGATCCATTCATTGAAAAATTATTATCAGCATATCGCAATCAAACAGGTGATCAATCCGAGCCGTATACAATCGGTGGCGGTACATATGCTAGAAACTTAGATAAAGGTGTGGCATTCGGTGCCATGTTTAAAGATTCTGAAGATTTAATGCACCAAAAAAATGAATATATCACGAAAAAACAATTATTTAATGCAACTGCAATTTATTTAGAAGCTATATACAATGTCTGTGTAAAGGGTGATGATGAATGAGTTATATTTATATAAATGATGAGTTTGTTGATGAATCTGAAGGTAAGGTTAGCTATTCTGATAGAGGTTATAACTTTGGTGATGGCATATACGAATACATACGTATATATGATGGCAAAGTATTCACATCTAAAGAGCACTATGAACGATTATTTAGAAGTGCGAAAGAAATTGGACTTAATTTAGATGCGTATTCTGTTGAAGGTTTAACAGAAGTAACGAAAGAATTAGCAGCGAAGAATAATGTTGTAAATGGTGGCGTGTATATTCAAGTGACACGTGGTGTTGCACCTCGAAACCATCCGTTTCCTGATGCGAGTACAAAGCCTGTATTCTCAGCATTCTCTAAAAGCTATGACAGACCATATGACGAATTAGAAAATGGTGTTAAAGCTATTACAGTTGAAGATATCAGATGGTTGAGATGTGATATTAAGAGTTTAAACTTATTAGGTAACGTGTTAGCAAAAGAGAAAGCTACTCAAAACGATGCAGCTGAAGCAATCATGCATAGAGGTGAAACGGTTACTGAAGGTAGTTCAAGTAACGTTTATGCAATTAAAGATGGCAAAATTTATACACATCCTGCAAATAATTTAATCCTTAATGGGATTACGAGACGTGTTATAAAAGAATTAGCCGAAGATTTAAATATTCCATTTATTGAAGAATCATTTACATTAGATTTCTTAAATGATGCAGATGAAGTGATTATTTCAAGTACATCTATTGAAGTGATGCCAGTTGTACAAGTAAATGATCAAAAAATAGGTGACGGAAAAGTCGGACAAATTACGAAGCAATTACAAAATGCATTTAATAATTATATAGAGTCGAAATCATAAAAATTTTTTAGTGTAATTTTAATATCTTAAGTAATTCAAGTGGATACTGAATTTATAAGACTTATTGTATATGAATAGGTTCAAAATACTCGAAAGTTTTCATTTATGAGGTTGAAATCTTAACCGAAAGATAATAAAATTTAAATCAAGCGCACTAAAATTACAAAAATTAAACAAAAATTTTTAAGATTAAAATATGACTCTTGAAAAAGAATATTCTTGAGTCTTTTTCTTTTTCTTTTATTGAAAGTGAGGTGGATAGGTTGGAACATTTTTATCAATTAGGATGGACATTAGACTCAGCAGGTGGTGCATCTGGTGAAGCATATATGGCAGAACAAGATGGCCGCAAGCTCTTCCTAAAACGTAATTCAAGTCCTTTCTTAACAGCATTATCTGCTGAAGGTATCGTGCCAAAATTAGTTTGGACAAAAAGAATTGAAACAGGAGAAGTTGTAACTGCACAACATTGGAAAAATGGTAGAGAGTTAGTCCAAGATGAAATGAATTCTAACCGTGTTGCCAAACTTCTTAAAAAAATACATTCTTCTAAACAATTATTAAATATGCTTAAACGTATGGAAATGAAACCTATGCATCCAGAGATTTTATTTAATAAAATTAACAGCTCATTGTCACGACATGTATTGTCTAACCGTACAGTGAGAAAGGCATTGTTATATCTAGAAGATAACATGCCAACATTAGACAGTAGATTCTATACAGTCATACACGGAGATGTGAATCACAATAATTGGCTTTTATCTGATCAAGATGAACTTTTCTTAGTAGATTGGGAAGGTGCAATGATTGCAGATCCAGCTATTGATATCGGAATGATTTTATATACTTATGTTGATGAGAAAGATTGGTCAGATTGGCTAAGTATGTATGGTATTAACGATACGCATGATTTAAAGAAACGTATGAAGTGGTATACATTGATTCAAGCTATCGCAATGGTAGAGTGGTATGAAGAGAAAAAACGTTATAAAGATATGAATGATTGGTTACACTTCTTAAATGAAGTAATGACAAGAAATGTATTTATATAAGGAGTAACTTTGAATGAGAATGAGAAATAAACCTTGGGCTGACGATTTCTTAAAAGATCATCCCAATATAGTAGATGTAGATCTTAATCATCAATATAAGATGGCTGAATGGTTTGATAAAGATCAACCCATTCATATTGAAGTCGGAACTGGTATGGGTAGATTTATTACTGAGACGGCTAAACAAAATCCTAATATCAATTACGTAGCAATTGAAAAAGATAAAAATGTTATGGTCCGTGTTCTTGAAAAAGTTAAAGAAATGGAATTAAACAATATTAAATTGATTAATCAAGATGCTAAATTATTAACAGAGTATTTTGTTGAAAATGAAGTTTCTAGAATTTATTTGAATTTTTCAGATCCATGGCCAAAGACAAGACATGCTAAAAGAAGATTAACTTTCTCTAGCTTTTTAGAAATTTATCAGCACATTTTGAAAAAAGATGGACAAATACATTTCAAAACAGATAATCAAGGATTATTTGAGTATAGTTTAGAAAGTATGTCTCAATATGGTATGTCATTTGATTATATTAATTTGAATTTACATGAAGATGAGCCTGAAGATAACATCCGTACTGAATACGAAGATAAATTCTCTAGTAGAGGTTTTAGAATCTATCGTATGGAAGCAAGCTTTAAATAAGGAAGTTGGAATCATTATGATTCTAACTTCTTTTTTTATGCCATTTTTAACTAAAGTGTTGTAGCAATCATGAAAGATGTTCATTACTCTAATTAGTGATAAAATAATAATAAATGATTGGAGGGGAATTTCTTGTTAAATATAGGTGATTTTAAATTATATCCATTACAAGGTGGTATTACTCAAATGGATGGTGGTGCAATGTTTGGTGTCGTTCCAAAAGCATTGTGGACTAAAAAATATCCGCCTAATGAACTTAATCAAATACCTCTCGTAACACATCCAATATTCGTTCAAACAGATGAACACAATATTATAATTGATGCTGGGATAGGTAATGGTAAATTAACAGACAAACAAAAAAGAAACTATGGTACAACTTATGAAAGTGATATTAGTAACTCATTAAAGCAATTTAATTTGACCATAGATGATATTGATATTGTATTGATGTCTCATATGCATTTTGATCATGCTTGTGGACTCACAACTGCAGATGGTCAATCAGTATTTAAAAATGCAACAATTTATACATCACAAATTGAATGGAATGAATTGAGAGCCCCAAATATACGAAGTAGTGCTACATATTGGGAACAAAATTATAAAGGTATTGAACATCAAGTTGTAACATTTGTAGATTCGATGGAAATCGTTCCAGGCATTAAAATGATACATACTGGTGGTCATAGCGCTGGTCATAGTGTCATTGAAATTGAAAGTAATGGCATGAAAGGTGTGCATATGGCCGATATCTTGCCTACATTAGCTCACTTAAATCCTTTATGGGTTACAGCCTATGATGATTATCCAATGGATTCTATTAATGCTAAGGAAAGACTTATACAGAGATATATTAAAGAAGATTATTGGTTCGTGTTCTATCATGATGCCAATTATTTTGCGCTCAAACTTGATGAACAAACGAAGGGAATTAAAAAAGAAATAAGAAGGGATGATTTAATTGAAATATAATTTTGATGAAGTGATTGATAGAAGGGGAACAGCAACAGTAGCATATGATGGACAACGTAAAGTTTATGATTATGAGAACTTAGAACCATTTTGGATAGCCGATATGGATATTAAGACACCTGATTTTATTATTAACCATTTGAAAAACAAATTAGATCAAGCACATTTCGGTTATTTAGTATGGAAGCAAGAAGCATATTTAAATGCGATTAAAAATTGGTACAAAACAAGATTTTCTGTGAATATCCAAAAGAATGATATATATTATGTGCCAAGTATTTTATTTACGGTAACTGAAGTTATACGTGAATTTACAAAAGAAGGTGAAGGTGTGTTAATTCATACACCTTCATATAATGCCTTTTTAAATTTAATTGAAGGTAATAAAAGAGTGGCAGTTGAATCACCATTAGTAGCGACAGATAACGGTTATGAGTTGGATAAAGAACAATTTGAAGAAATGGCAGCACGTGATGATGTTAAAGTGTTAGTCCTGTGTAGTCCTCATAATCCAACAGGTAAAGTTTGGACGAAAGAAGAATGTGCATTTATGAAAGATGTTTGTGAAAAACATGATGTCTTTATTGTTTCTGATGAAATTCATATGGATTTTGTGAGAAGTGAAAATGGATTCTATTCAATGACAAATGAAATGACGTTAGATTCTCCAATTCTTGTTGTTACTGGATTAGGTAAAACATTTAACTTAGCGAGTTTAGCAAGTAGTTATATGATTTCAAAACATCGCTATTTCACATTACAATTCAATCGTAAATTGGCAACATATTATGGATTGTCAGCTGCAAATACATTGGCTGTTGAAGCAGTTAAAGTAGCGTATAATGAAGCAGGTGAATGGGTAGATCAATTAAATGAGCATATCGAGAAGAATATGACCATCTTAGATGAATTTATTAAAAATGAAATGTCTGATCAGTTATCATTCATTAAGCCTGAATCGACATATTTAGCTTGGATAGACTTTTCTAAAAGTGGTTACGTAGAAAGTGATGTTCAAAAAGCATTGCAATCTGTAGGTAAACTTGCAACAGGCATCGGACATTCATACGAGCTCGGAGAAAGTCACCATTTCAGAATGAATTTAGCTTGTAGTGAAGAAAAATTAAGAAGCGGTTTAGAATCTATTAAAAAATCATTCGACGCACTAGATCACGGTGAAGTTGAATAATATTTCAGTCATAAAAAAGAGTCTGAGGTTAATTAATCACTCAGACTCATCTTTTAAGCTTATTAAATTTCAAATATATCAATGACTTGGCCGTTAAAGGCATCGGCTATAAATTCATAGTGTACTTGTTTACCATCATTGTTAACGGTAATACCACCATGCACAACTTTAGTTTCAATGCCGAATTTTTGGTAGGTCTTTGGGATATGTAATATATAAGAGGCTTCAACATTATTAAATTGTGCTTTGACTTGTTTAAGTATTTCTTCACAACTATATGGTTTATATTGCTTAGCATATACGATAGAAGCAACAATACCTAAACCAGTAAAAACGGACAATAATATAATGAAAAAGCGGAACTTATTATTCTGCATGACCATGCCTCCTTCTATTTAATTTAAGTTTAACACAAAGACTGAATGATAGATAAATATTTCAATAAGGAGATTTACAATGACACAAATTAGACAAGAAACACTTAATAGAATGAAAGAATTAACAGAGTTACACGCTGTACCTGGATTTGAAAATGAAGTACGTGAATATTTAAAAGAAAAAATGGCACCTTTTGTTGATGAAATTATTGGTGATAATATGGGCAGTATTTATGGTGTGAAAAAATCTAAAAAAGAAAATGCACCTAAAGTATTAGTAGCAGCTCATATGGATGAAATTGGCTTTATGGTTACTGAAATGACAAAAGAGGGTATGTTAAAGTTCACACCACTTGGCGGTGTGTCATCAGACGTATGGCTATCACAAACACTACAGTTAAAAACGCGTGACGGTAAATACTATAACGGCGTAGTTGGCAGTATCCCTAAACATTTTAGAACTGGTAAAGAGTCAGGTGTTTCTATTGAAGATATGCTTTTAGATGTTGGTGCAGAAAGCATTGATCAATTAAAAGAAATGGGCATTAAAATTGGTGATACAATTGTTCCAAGTACGAATTTTGAACAACTAACAGAGAATAGAATACTCGCTAAAGCATGGGACAATAGATATGGTTGTTTAGTTGGATTAGAATTATTAGAAGCAGTTAAAGATGAAGAGCTTGATGTTGATTTATATGTAGGCGCAAATGTTCAAGAAGAAGTTGGTTTAAGAGGTGCTTCAGCAAGTGTGAATTTAATCAAACCAGATTTAGCATTAGTTGTGGATTGTTCACCTGCAAATGATATGAAAGGTCACGTTGGCTTATCAGGTGCTTTAGGAAAAGGTGTATTAATTAGAATTTTAGATCGTACGATGATTTTATCTGAAAGAATGAGAGATTATTTAATTGAAATGGTTGAAGAAAAAGAAATTAATCATCAATACTTCCAATCACCAGGTGGTACAGATGGTGGAGAAATCCATAAAGCTCTAACAGGTATTCCAACTGCGGTAATCGGTGTTTGTGCTAGATATATCCATACAAGTAAAGCTATTTATGACGCAAGAGATTATGAAAGTGCAAAATTATTACTCAATGAAATCGTGTTAAATTTAAGTTCAGAAAAGATTGAATATTTGAAATTTAAATAGTCCAGATTTTAGTAATTGACAGTAGTTGTAATTCGGTCTAAAATATGTTTATTCCGATTTGGATACTAAGAATAGAGGGATGTATATATGAAAAAGGGTATATTTTTAATTATTGCATTAATTGTTGTGTTAGCTGCATGTGGAAACAGCAACGACAAGAAAGAAAGCAGTAAGAAAGATGATAAAACAATTGTAGTTGGTACAGAAGGTACTTATTCTCCATTTAGCTTCCATGATAAAAATGATAAGTTAACTGGATATGATGTAGAAGTAACTAAAGCAGTTGCTAAAGAAATGGGATACAAAGTTAAATTTAAAGAAACACAATGGGATTCAATGTTTGCTGGGTTAGATTCAGGACGTTTTGATATGATTGCTAACCAAGTTGGTATTAACGATGAAAGAAAAGCAAAATATAAATTCTCAGATCCATACACTTATTCAAATGGTGTATTAGTAGTAAATGAGAATAATAAAGACATTAAATCATTCGATGATGTTAAAGGTAAAAAGTTAGCACAAACTTTAACATCTAACTATGGTCAACTTGCAAAATCTAAAGGTGCAGATATTACTAAAGTAGACGGCTTCAACCAAGCGATGGATTTATTACAGTCAAATCGTGTTGAAGGTACTTTCAATGATAATGTTTCATATTTAGATTATAAAAAGCAAAAACCTAACGCTAAAATAAAAGCAATTCAAGGTGATGCTGAACAAAGTCAATCTGCATTTACATTTAGTAAAAAAGAAGATGACAAAGTGATTAAAGATTTTAATAAAGGTCTAAAAACTTTAAAAGATAATGGCGAATTAGAAAAAATAAGTAAGAAATGGTTTGGCGCTAATGTTTCAGAGCCTAAATGATGAGCAACTTCATGCATTAAATGCTGCCAAACAAGCATTTCTACCGATGTTAGAGGGTCTAGTTAAATATTCTATTCCTATTACTTTAGTTACTTTTGTGCTTGGTTTAATCTTGGCATTAGCTACTGCATTAATGCGCATATCAAGTAGTAAAGTTCTAAAAGGGATTGCACGTTTTTATGTTTCAATCATTCGTGGTACACCGATGATTGTTCAATTATTCATTATCTTTTACGGAATCCCTGAGATTGGTAGATTGGCAACAGGAAATGCAGACAATCAATTAACTTTGTCACCTGTCATAGCTGCGATAATTGGTCTTTCTCTTAATGTAGGTGCATACGCATCTGAAATTTTAAGAGGTGGAATTATGTCTATTCCGAAAGGTCAAACTGAAGCGGCATACTCGATTGGTATGAATTATAAACAAACTGTACAAAGAATCATATTACCTCAAGCAATCAGAGTTTCAGTACCTGCATTAGGTAATACATTCTTAAGTTTAATTAAAGATACGTCTTTACTTGGCTTTATTTTAGTAGCAGAAATGTTTAGAAAAGCACAAGAAGTCGCTTCTACAACATATGAATTCTTAACGATTTATTTACTAGTAGCGATATTATATTGGATTGTATGTTTTATCATATCAATCATTCAATCTTACTATGAATCTTATATTGAAAGAGGGTATCGTTCATGATTGAACTTCAAAATATTAAAAAGTCATTTAATGATAAAGAAGTCATCAAAGGGATTAATCTTTCAGTAGATAAAGGTGAAGTGATTACTTTGATTGGAAGATCAGGTTCTGGTAAGACAACTTTATTGAGAATGATGAATGCATTGGAAATTCCGACTGAAGGTACTGTAGTTGTTAATGGAGAAACGTACACAGCAGATAATAAGAAGTCACAAATTAAAGTGCGTAAACAATCAGGTATGGTGTTTCAAAATTACAACTTGTTTCCACATAAAACAGCAATTGAAAATGTTATGGAAGGTTTAGTTACTGTTAAAAAAGTAAATAAACAAAAAGCATATGACGAAGCACTTCAACTTTTAGAAAAAGTAGGATTAGAAAGTGTTAAAAATCAAAGACCTCATGCTTTATCTGGTGGTCAACAACAACGTGTGGCGATTGCGAGAGCATTGGCAATGAACCCTAAAGTCATGTTATTTGACGAACCGACATCAGCATTAGACCCAGAGTTAGTGAATGATGTATTAAAAGTTATTAAAGATTTAGCTAATGAAGGTATGACGATGGTCATTGTTACACATGAAATGAGATTTGCTAGAGAAGTTTCTGATAGAATGATATTCATTCATGATGGTTTAATCGGTGAAGAAGGTAAACCGGAAGAAATGTTTACTCAACCGAAAACAGACGCATTGAAGAAATTTCTAAATGTTATAGAAGTATAAAGATTCAACATACACATGTTATTATTTTAATTTAAATAATGACATGTGTATTTTTTATTGTATAATCCATTTAAGGAGTGTGAATAAATGGAACGCGTAAAATCTTTTTTTAATCGAACAATTATAGATGGATTAAGTTATATGGCTTTAGGTTTGTTTAGTACATTAATTGTTGGACTGATTATTGAAACTTTAGGCCAATCATTAAATACATATTTTGATACTTCAATGATGATAGAAATAGGTAAGTTAGCTCAAACTTTAACTGGAGCTGGGGTAGGGGTAGCAGTGAGTTACGGTTTAGGCGCATCACCACTCATTATATTTACAACTGCTGTAACAGGAATGTATGGATATGAACAAGGGGGCGCTGTAGGTAGTTATTTATCTTCAGTATTTGCAAGTGAACTTGGAAGATTATATTCAGGCAAAACTAAAATAGATATTATTTTATCACCGATTTTAACGTTATTTATAGGTGCAGCAATTGCAAAGTTTATAGCACCATTTATTGATGCATTTATGAAAGCATTAGGAAACTGGATACAATTAAGTACGGATCAACAACCTTTATTAATGGGGATATTCGTCAGCCTTATAGTTGGTCTTACACTTAGTAGTCCGATTTCAAGTGCAGCTTTAGCATTAATGCTTGGCTTAAGTGGAACAGCGGCAGCAGCAGCTACGATAGGTGGTTGTTGTCATATGGTCGGCTTTGCAGTAACAAGCTATAAAGATAATGGTATTTCAGGTGTTATTGCTCATGGTATTGGTACAAGTAAACTTCAAATTCCAAATTATTTAAAGCAACCCTTTATATTAATTCCGCCAGTCGTAGCAAGTATTGTCGTAGCACCAATCATGACAGTCTTTTGGCCAATGGAAAATAATGCTGCTGGTGCTGGAATGGGTTCAAGTGGACTTGTGGGGCAAATTATGACGATTAAAACAATGGGTAGTACGACTGAAGTATACTTACAAATTGCATTCTTCCATTTCTTATTACCAGCTGTAATCAGTTTGTTTGTTTATCATTTGTTGAAGAAGTATCATATAATTAAAGATGGTCAACAAACATTAATGATAGGAAGTGCAAAGAAATGAAACAATTAACGTCAATCGAAGAATACAAATCATTGATTAACGAACCAACAATATTTATGTTCACAGCATCTTGGTGTCCGGATTGTCATTTTATAGATCCTGATTTACCTGGACTTGAAGAGAAATATCATCAATATCAATTCGTATCAGTTGATCGTGATGAATTTATTGATTTATGCCAAGAAGTTGATGTTATGGGCATTCCAAGTTTTATCGCTTATAACAATGGTCAAGAACTTGATAGATACGTTGGTAAAGAAAGAAAAACAATTCCACAAATTAGTGCATTTATTGATGGATTAAATAAATAAATTTATATAAAAAAAGCAGGTCGAAAAAAGTTTCTTTTATTTTCGAATTACCTGCTTTTTTATTTTATTTAACTTCATTTAAATATGTTTATCACTGTTACATAACTGCGATTTGTTGTAAACTATATAGAGGTATAAAAATAGGAGTGTTAAGTATGAATGTCTTTCAAATGAGAGATTTATTAAAAGACCGATTGAAAACTTTAGATGCAAATTTTAAGTTTGATAGGGAAAATGAAAGTTTAAGAATTGAACGAACGGATAATCAAAAAGGGCTTTCAGTTAAATTAGCTCCGATTATTGCTAAATATAAAAATAACGGTAATAAAACAATAGACGAAATTGTTTATTACGTCACTGAAACAATAAATGCAATGCAAGATGAATCCAATAAAGAAATTAATAAAATTGAGATCTTGCCTGTCATTAGGTCTACTAGTTTTCATAAAGAAACGAAAGAAGGTACACCTTTTGTCATTGATGAACATACAGCTGAAACAAATATATATTATGCGCTTGATTTAGGAAATACTTATAGACTAATAGATGAGTCTATGCTCAGTGAACTTAATTTAACGAAAGAACAAATTAAAGAGCAAGCGTTATTCAATATTAAAAAGAGAAAAACAACTTACAAGTCTGATGAAGTTCAAGGCAATACATTCTATTTCATAAACACGAATGACGGATATGATGCTTCACGTATTCTCAATCAAACATTCTTAAAAGATGTTTATCAAAATATTGAAGGGGAAATGTTATTAGCTACACCTCATCAAGATGTTTTGGTGATTTGTGATATTAAAAATGAAATTGGATATGATATTGTAGCGCAAATGACGATGCAATTCTTCCAAAATGGCTTAGTGCCAATAACATCATTATCATTCTCTTATACACCTGATAAACCTTTAGAACCAATATTTATTTTAGGTAAAAATCACTCTCGTAAGAGAAACCAAGAAGTTATTGAGCGTTTAGAAAAAAATAGAGAAATTTTTAAAAAAATGAAAAATAATCAAAAAAGATTGTAAGGAGTAGGAGAAATGAATTTATTTTATAATAAAAATGGTGTTGGCGACGTATTAATGGTTACTTTAGAACCTTTAACTGAAGGATTAGAATATTATTTTCAAAATGATTTAACAATTATCAAAAGCGAAGATAAAATTGTTGGTTTTAATATATTCAATGCTTCTAAATATGTTCAAATAGAAGGCAATGGCAATATTAAAGTTGAAGAGAAACACATTAATAGTATTCAAGACTTACTAGAGAAAAATAATATTAATTATAAATTAGACGTTGATTTATCTCCTAAGTTTGTAGTAGGATACGTATCTGAAAAATCAAAACATCCTGATGCAGATAAGCTATCAGTATGTACAGTAGATATTGGTAATGAGACATTACAAATTGTATGTGGCGCTCCAAATATTGATCAAGGACAAAAAGTTGTCGTTGCTAAAGTAGGAGCGGTAATGCCTAGTGGAATGATTATTAAAGATGCAGAATTACGTGGTGTTCCTTCTAGCGGTATGATTTGTTCAATGAAAGAACTTGATTTAGAAGGTGCTCCAAAAGAAAAAGGTATAATGGTACTAGATGATAGTTATACTGTAGGAACACCATTCTTTGAAGACGAAAGGTAGTGAACCTATGAGTTGGTTTGATGATATATTCGGGCAATCGAAAAATGAACAAAAAAATGAAAAACAAAAAAGCGATCAAGTGTCTTTTGATCATCATCCAGATGACGATTCAACTAATGAAGAAATTTATAGAAGACCTAAAGGCAAATTTAGATTTCCAATACAAATGGAATATGAAGAGCAATCAAATCAAGAGCATCATCAACATGATAATGAAACAAGTCAACGAGAAGAGAAATATCATGATAGTAGATTTTATGATGAAAGCTCAGCTTCTTTTCCAACGAATAGAAGAAGACGTAGAAGAAATCGTAATGCAGATTCATATGAACCTGCTAAGAAGTCAAGAAGTTATGACCAGGATGTAACACATCATTACAGTGCGAAAAGTAAACAATCCTCTCAACGTTACGACAACAGTAAACGTCATAATGATGACTATCAATTTGAAGAGAGATTGAATGCTTTACATCAACCAAAATTTAAAGCTTCTGAAGTGCCTTCAGCAATATTCGGTATGAGAAAACAAAAAGAAGTTCCCAATAGTGGTTTGAAAGATCATTCAGCTAAATCTACTGAAAATGATGCTGTAAAAGAAAATAAACGTAAACAAAGTAGTGAAATCGTACGAGATGTCCCTACTTATTCAAAGACGGACAATACGATTAACATTGAGAATATTTATGCTTCACAAATTGTTTCTGAAATTAGAAAAGAACGTGAGAAGAAGCTTCAAAAGAAAAAACAATTTGAAAAAGCTTTAAGAGAAAAAAGAGAACAAGAACTTAACATTCTTGATTCAGAAGAGAAAAAGTCACAAATTAAAAATCAAGACTATTATTTAAAACAACAAGCGTCATTTATTAAAAATGATCCAAAAGATTATCAAGACGTGGAAGATGAACAAGAAGACTTACACGATGAATTACAAAATGACATACATCAAGATGAAACAAGCGACTTACAAGAAGAGAAGGCTAATTCTAATGCGTTACAACCAGATGTCAATGATTTAACTACATATGAATTTAAAGAGATAGACTTGGATTTTGATGATACAGAAGATGACATTCAGCAAGACAATTTTGATGAAATTGTTGAAGAAGTTGATGCTGAACAAGAAGAAGTCAACTCAAATCACGATTCAAATGAAGCGGAAACTTCAGAATTTGAAGAAGTAGAATCAGACAATGAAGTAGAAGAAATTCATAATGCTGAAGATAGTACTGAAGCTGAAGCAATACAGCATTTTGAAGAAGATAAAGATGATTCTAATGAAGCTGTTATCGAACCTTCAGAAATAATCGATACGCATGATTCTCTCGAAGAAGACAATGATGCCTCAATTACACAATCAGAACAATTTGTCGAAGATGATATTTATTTTGAAGAAGTAGAAGATTCTGATTCTGAAGTTGAAGAAATAGATACAATCGATAATGCTGAAGATGTACTAACATTTGACGAAACTGAAGAAGATCAAGAAGAAAGCTTATTCGAGTCTGATCATGTTGATGTGGAAAGTGATACTGAAACAGAAGAAGCGGATAATGTTATTTCTGAAGAAGAAGAAGAAACAAATAACGATCCTATAGAAGTAGAGGACACGGTTCAACAACCTGAAGAACCTAAAGAGACAACTTCTCACGAACCAATCTTGAAGCCTAAGCCTGTTAGAAAGTCTTCACCATTTAACGTGATGATGACGCCATCAGATAAGCGTAAACATCAAGCATTTAAGAATTCATCAAATATCAACAAGACACAAACATCAAACATACAAGAAACAAGAAGTGAAATTCAAAATGAACAACATGAGTCTAACCAAGCTGTTAAACGTAAAGGACCATCTTATGTACTTCCACCAGTATCTATATTAGATGATGTTGTAGAGGAAGAAGATAATAGTGAATGGTTAGAGGAAAAGAAAAAAGAACTAGATGAAGCTTTTTATCATTTTAATGTGCCTGCACATGTTGTAAATATGATACAAGGACCTACTGTAACGAGGTTTGAATTATCTGTTGAAAAAGGTGTTAAAGTATCTAGAATTACTGCTTTGCAAGATGACATTAAAATGGCATTAGCAGCTAAAGATATCCGTATTGAAGCACCTATTCCAGGTACAAGTTTAGTAGGTATCGAAGTGCCTAATCAAAGTCCTAAAAAGATTCCATTAGGCCAAATGATTACGTCTAAACCTTTCCAACAAGCAGAAAGTAAACTGACTGTAGCAATGGGCTTTAAAATAAATAACGAGCCGCTATTAATGGATATTGCAAAGACTCCTCATGCGCTCATTGCCGGTGCAACAGGTTCAGGTAAGTCAGTATGTATTAATGCTATTTTAACAAGTTTACTTTATAAAAATCATCCAGATGAGCTGAAACTATTACTGATTGATCCTAAAATGGTAGAGCTTGCACCGTATAACAATTTACCGCATTTAGTTGCGCCAGTTATTACCGATGTTAAAGCGGCAACAGCTAGTTTAAAATGGGCTGTTGAAGAGATGGAACGTAGATATAAACGTTTTGCAGAATTACATGTTAGAAATATTACTGCATTTAATAAGAAAGCAAATTACGAGCAAAGAATGGCAAAAATCATTATAGTTATAGATGAGTTAGCTGATTTAATGATGATGTCACCTCAAGAAGTTGAACAATCTATTGCTAGAATTGCACAAAAAGCTAGAGCATGTGGTATACATATGATTCTTGCGACACAACGACCATCCGTCAATGTGATTACAGGTTTAATTAAAGCAAACGTACCAACAAGAATATCATTCATGGTATCGTCTTCTATTGACTCTAGAACAATTCTTGATGTTGGTGGAGCAGAGAAATTACTTGGTAATGGTGATATGTTATATCTTGGTAACGGTATGAATAAACCGATAAGAGTTCAAGGTGCATTTGTATCAGATGATGAAATTGATGAAACAGTAGAAAATGTAAGTAGTCAAATGAAACCAAATTATCTATTCAAAGAAGAAACATTGTTGAAAAAGGTAAATGAACAACCTGCTGATGCACTGTTTGATGAAGTTTGTGAATTTATGTTAAACGAAGGTCATATTTCAACTTCACTTATACAAAGACATTTCCAAATTGGATATAATAGAGCAGCGAGAATGATTGATAACCTTGAAGAGAGAGGTTATATATCTGGACCTAACGGCTCTAAACCAAGAGATGTACTCATTACTAAAGATATGATAGAAGAAAGAGAAACTAACATTTAAGAAATAGAAGGAGTGACATGAAATGACATTATTTCATTTTGTCGGCATAAAAGGTGCAGGTATGAGTTCACTTGCACAAATCATGCACGACATGGGACATAAAGTACAAGGTTCTGATATAGAGAATACAGTATTTACTGAAATAGCATTAAAAAATAAAGGCATTAAAATACTACCATTTGATGTTGAAAATATTAAAGAAGGCATGACTGTTATAGCAGGTAATGCCTTTCCAGATACACACCCTGAAATAGCTAAAGCATACGAAATGGGACTTGAAGTGAAAAGATATCATATTTTCCTAGGCGAATTTATGTCTCAATATACGTCAGTGGCTGTTACAGGTGCACACGGTAAAACATCGACAACTGGATTATTATCACATGTGATGAATGGTGATCAAAAGACATCATTCTTAATAGGTGATGGAACAGGTATGGGATTACCTGATAGCTCATACTTTGCTTTTGAAGCTTGTGAATATAGAAGACACTTCTTAAGTTATTATCCAGATTATGCGATTATGACAAATATTGATTTTGATCATCCGGACTATTTTAAAGATTTACAAGACGTAACAAATGCATTCCAGGAGATGGCTAGTAATGTTAAAAAAGCAATCGTTGCTTGGGGACATGATGCTGAGCTAAGAAAAATTAAAGCTGATGTTCCAATTTACTTTTACGGTTTTGAGCATGATAACGATGTCTATGCTGACAATGTTCAAACGTCTTCTAAAGGTACAACATTTGATGTTTACTTCAAATCTAAAAACGAACTCATAGGTACATTTACAACACCTATGTATGGTGATCACCACGTTCTAAATGCATTAGCAGTTATTGCAATTTGTCATTTAGAAAAACTTGATATTGAAAATATTAAAGAAGCATTATTAACATTTGGTGGTGTAAAAAGAAGATTTAGTGAAAGTTTTTACGACAATCAAATCTTAATCGATGACTATGCACACCATCCGAGAGAAATTAATGCTACAATTGAATCAGCTAGAAAAAAATATCCTGAAAACGAAGTGGTTGCAGTATTTCAACCTCATACATTTTCAAGAACAGAAACTTTCTTAAACGAATTTGCTGAAAGTTTAAACCTTGCTGATAAAGTATACTTATGTGACATCTTTAGTTCTATTCGAGAACAACAAGGTGAGCTGACAATACATGATTTAAAAGCATTAATTCCTAATGCGGATATAATAAGCGAAGAATCAGTTTCTCAACTACAAAAGCATGATAATGGTGTTATACTATTTATGGGTGCTGGAGATATTCAAAAAGTTCAAAAAGCCTATGTTTCTTCACTGTCACATTAAATATAATATGTTTATACTTTAATAGTGAGGGTATTAAATATTAGTAAATCGAATAAAGATTAGTTTTATAATTATTAGGAGGCGTTCAGTATGGATTGGATTTTACCAATAGCAGGCATAATTGCTGCGGTTGCATTTTTAATTATTTGTGTTGTCTTAGCACTATTTTTAATGCAATTATTAAAAACAGTTAAAGGAATTAATGAAACTTTAGATGGCATTCAAGGCCAAATACAAGGTATCACACGTGAATCTACTGATTTACTTCATAAAGCAAATCGTTTAACTGAAGATATTCAAGATAAATCATTACGCTTAAACTCAGTAGTAGATGCAGTTAAAGGTGTTGGAGATTCTGTACAAACACTTAATAATTCAGTTGATAGAGTTACAAATTCTATTACACACAATATCTCACAAAATGAAGATAAGATTTCTCAAGTTATTCAATGGTCAAATGTTGCAATGGAAGTTGCAGATAAATGGCAATTAAGAAGAGATCGTAGAAGTAACGTATCATACAAAAATAATGTAAATGCTTCTAAAGATTTTGAAGCGCAAGTGCCGAAAGACTACAATGAAACAACAACATCAGGTGACAACCTAGATGAAGATAAAATTGGTGCAGGCTTGAAAAAATAACGTGCATGGAAGCAAATAACTATCTTTTCAGGCTGAGACATTTAAAAATGTCACAGCCTGATTTCTTTAATAAAATTAGGGGGAAAATAAAATGGAAAACAAATACAATAGAGATTTATATACACATGGTTTAGAAACGTATGAAGCTGAATATGAAAAAAATACAAACGGTAGAGATTTTGTATTTGGTGTAGTATTAGGTACAGTAGTAGGCGGAATTGTTGGTTTATTACTAGCTCCTAAATCAGGGAAAGAATTACAAGATGATTTAAGTGAGAAATCAAACAAAATTATCGATGACGTTAAAACTAAAACTGACGACTTAAAAGTTCAAGCTCAATCTAAAGCTGAAGAAATCAAAACACAAGCTGAAGAAAAGAAAGAAGAAGTTATAACTAAAGTTGAAGATAAAAAAGCACAAGCTAGTGAAAAAGCAGAAGAAGTGAAAGCTAAAGCTGCTGATAAGAAAGAAGAAGCTAGTCAAAAAGCGGAAGAAGTAAAAGCTAAAGCCGATGACAAAAAAGAAGAAGTTAAAACAAAAGCTTCAGAAAAGAAAACAGAAACTAAGAAAAAAGCAGAAGAAGTAAAATCTAAACAAGCTGAAAAGAAAGCTAACAAAGGCGTTGTAACAGCTGACGATGTAGGCGACGAAGAATTAAAAGCACAAAAAGGTGCGATTAAATCTGAAGTAGAAAATGAAGATTTAAAAGGTCCAAAAACAGTTGTAGAGAAAAAAACTTTCGATAAAAAATAATAAATAAGTGATGTATAACGCATATTATTTGTACTACCGAAAAGTCATAACATAACTTTTCGGTAGTTTTTTATATTGTAATGAACACTATTATAAATTAAAATATACTTTATTAGTCTGATTAGTAATAAATTTAAATATTTTTGAGATGTCGGGGTTGAATCAGAGCATTTTAATTGTTATACTAACATCTAATTACTTATATATTTTATCGCTTTAAAGTATGTGAGTTAAATTGTTTACATGAGGTGAAAAGGATGTCAAATGAATTAGAGAATTTAAGAAAAAGAATTGAAGGTATTAATGATGAAATTTTAGCTTTATTACAAGAGCGTGGTACTTTAGCTAAAAAAATTGGTGAAGAAAAACGTAAACAAGGTACTCAAGTATATGATCCGCAACGTGAAAAAGAAATGTTAAATCATTTAATTGATAATAACCAAGGACCATATAACGACAATACTATTAAGCAATTATTTAAAGAGATCTTTAAAGCTTCTACTGACTTACAAAAATCTGAAAATGAAAAACATTTATATGTTTCTCGTAAATTAAAACCAGAAGATACTATTGTACAATTCGATAATGGTGCAATCATTGGTAATAATAAAAAATCATTCGTATTCGGTCCATGTTCTGTAGAATCACAAGAACAAGTTGATGCAGTTGCGAAAGATTTAGCTGATAAAGGCGAAAAATTCATTAGAGGTGGCGCATTTAAACCACGTACTTCTCCTTACGACTTCCAAGGTTTAGGTGAAGAAGGATTAAAAATTCTTAAAAATACTAAAGATAAATACGGTTTAAATATCGTAAGTGAAATTGTAAATCCTGCACACTTTGAAATGGCTGATGAATACTTAGATGTATTCCAAATTGGTGCAAGAAACATGCAAAACTTTGAGTTATTAAAAGAAGCAGGTAAAACAAACAAACCTATCTTATTAAAACGTGGTCTTTCTGCAACTATCGAAGAATTCATCTACGCTGCAGAATACATTCACTCACAAGGTAACAATAACATTATCTTATGTGAACGTGGTATTAGAACATATGAAAAAGCTACAAGAAATACATTAGATATTTCAGCAGTTCCTATTTTAAAACAAGGTACACATCTTCCAGTTATGGTAGACGTTACGCATAGTACTGGACGTAAAGATATTATGTTACCATGTGCTAAAGCTGCATTAGCAGTTGGAGCTGACGGTGTAATGGCAGAAGTACATCCTGATCCATCAGTAGCATTAAGTGATGCTGGTCAACAAATGGACTTAAACGAATTTGATGCATTCTACAAAGAAATCGTTGAAGCTGCTAAATTATACGAAAAATAATATTCATATACATTAACTGGCGAAAAGTTATTATAACTTTTCGCCAGTTTTTTATGTTGTAAATTAACATATGTTCGTTTGTTTTCTGAAAAACTATTTACAATTTACACAAAAACCAAAAATATTAGAGCAATTGTATCGACAACACCTCTATAATCTTTTATAATTGGTAATTGTGAGTTCGCTTTCATATACTTTGAAAACATTATGAAAACGTGCTAGAATAAAGTAGAAAACGTTTTCAAGATAGGAGGATATTATGACTGTAACAATATATGATGTTGCACGAGAAGCAAAAGTATCAATGGCAACAGTTTCACGTGTCGTGAATGGTAACCAAAATGTTAAGCCTTCAACACGTGATAAAGTAAATGAAGTCATTAAAAGATTAAATTATAGACCTAATGCTGTAGCTAGAGGTTTAGCAAGTAAGAAAACAACAACTGTTGGGGTAATTATTCCTGACATTTCTAATGTTTATTATTCTGAATTAGCTCGTGGATTAGAAGATATTGCCACTATGTATAAATATCATACAATCATTTCAAATTCTGATAATGATAGTGAAAAAGAACAAGAGATATTTAATAATTTATTAAGTAAACAAGTTGATGGTATCATTTTCTTAGGTGGTACTTTAACAGATGAAACAGTAGATCTTATTGATAAATCATCAGTACCAGTAGTCGTATCAGGTACGAATGACAAAGATTCTAAACTTGCTTCAGTTAACATTAACTATACAGAAGCTAGTAAAGAAATTGCTGAATCATTGATCAAGAAAGGTGCTAAGAAATTTGCATTTGTAGGTGGAGGATATTCAGAAAAAGCACAAGATGATGCTTTTAAAGGATTAGAACTTGCACTTCAAGATGCTGGTCTTGAAATCGAAGACAATGCTAAATTTGTTGGTAATGAAACATATAAAGATGGTAGCCGTGCTTATGAGGCTGTTTCTCAAGATAAGCCGGATGTTATTTTATGTATTAGTGATGAACAAGCAATTGGTATTGTACACGCAGCACAAGATGCAGGCGTTAATGTACCAAATGATTTACAAGTTGTAAGTTTCAATAATACAAGATTAGTTCATATGGTTAGACCTCAATTATCAAGTGTGACACAACCATTATATGATATTGGTGCAGTTGGTATGAGATTATTAACTAAATATATGAATGACGAACAAATTGATGAACCTAATGTGATTTTACCTTATAGAGTTGAATATAGAGGTACAACTAAATAATAGAAAAAGATGACTGAAACATATTCATTGTTTCAGTCATCTTTTTTAATATTTAATTAAACCAGTCTAATATTCTTAGTTTAGTATTATTATTTTTTTCTGTTATTTCTGTTCTTCTTGGTATTTCCGTATAGTCTTCTTTTTCATCTATCCAAGTTGAAGGTAGTGGTAATGGTGCGTGTGGTTGGTATTTTTGTAACCATGAATCTGGTAGTGACCCTTCAGGTGTTTGTAGGTCATTTAATGCAAACCATACATGTGACCACGCTCTAGGTACAACGCGCCATATATTATAGCCACCGCCACCAATCATAATGATTTTGCCATCACAATATTTGTCTGCTAAACCTTTAACGATATAAGGTATTTTATACAATGTATCAAGTGTACAGCTCAAATGTGTGAGTGGATCTAAATAATGTATATCCACACCATTTACACTCAGTATGACATCTGGTTTATATGCTTTACAAACGGCTTCTACCGTATCTTTAAAGACGTCTATGTATGAATCGTCTTCTGTGTAAGCATCTAATGGCACATTGACAGTCGTTCCAAATCCTTTGCCATCACCACGTTCTGTTAACGCGCCAGTGCCTGGAAATAAGTATCGACCCGTTTCATGTATAGAATAGTTCATGACATCTTCGTTTGTATAAAATGACCATTGTACGCCATCGCCATGATGAGCGTCAGTATCAATATATAAGACACGTTGATTATACTTTGATTGCATGTATTGAATGGCAACGGCACTGTCATTATATATACAAAATCCGCTCGCTTTTCCTTTGAAACCATGATGTAAGCCACCACCAAGATGGCATGCTCTTGTAGCTTCTCCAGTCATAACGGCATCTACTGCACTTAAAGTTCCACCAACAACACGTGCACTATTTTCATGCATATTTACAAATTGTGGCGTGTCTTCAGAATTTAATCCGTATTTATCATATTCTTCTAATGGTAATTCACCATAGCCAGCTTTTTTTATTGCTTCTATATAATTTGGTTCATGTACGAGTTGAAGTTCTTCATCAGTCGCTACCCGAGGTGAGATAATATGTGCTTCTGTTAATACACCTAAATCAAAGAGTAAATCAGTTGTTAATTTAAGTCTCATTTGATTGAAAGGGTGACTATCTGAAAAACGATATTTCAATAAATCTTCAGAATATACATATTTAACATTAGTCATTTTTTATACCAAACGGATAGATGACATGGTAATCTTGTTCTTCTAATAATTTGTATATCTTCTCTGGATTCATTGATTTCACTCGTAACATCAGGTATCTCTTATTAATATCTTGTTGATCTGCATACGCTAGAACGTTTAAAATATCAATATTTTGTTCTTTAAATATTCTTGTAATATCATGAAGTGCGCCAACTTTATCATCAATATGTACTTCAATAATAGAACCAGGCATAGTCACGCCAGTAAGTTCTAAAAATGTATTAAGCATGTCTTTTTGGGTTACGATACCAATTACTTTATTATCTCGAATAACTGGAATTGACCCGATAGACATTTTATAAAAATCTAGAGCAATATCTTCTACAAAATCAAGCGGATGACAACGTATCACATTACGTCTCATTATTTTTGAAACAGATAATGACAAACTTTTGTTAGGCTCATCATCAGATAATATGCTAGGCAGTGCCATTTTTATATCTCTATCAGAAATAATACCTAGTAAATGATCTTCTTCATCAACAATCGGTAAATGTCTAATTTCTTTTTGTGTCATTAATACTAAAGCATCTTCAATAGATTTATCACTTTGTATTGTCGTACAAGGTGATGTCATAATTTTTTCAACTAACATAAATTTAAACCCCCTCTAAAAGAAAAATCTATTCATAAATCTGAGCTTATCAAATGCTTCCATTTGTTCTTGTTGAATATTTTGTCCAATCCTTGCCATTAAGCTATTTGCTGGATGACTAATAATTTCAGGATCGTCTGTTGCAAACACTTCTAATCCACCTTCAGCCATCATTTTATGCATGATTTTTTGATATTGATAAACATCTAAACCACTATTTTTAAGGTCCCAATGCCAATAATATTCAGTTGTAATGACGATGAAATCTTCCATTTCAGGCGCTTTCATAGCAAGTTGAAGCATTTTTTTACCTAGACCATATTTACGATAATCTAAAGACAATTCAATGGCACCTAATTCTAGAATATACGGTAAATTACCATCAGACCATCTTTCTAATGGGTCAGGGTATAAGTATGTCGTATAACCAATAATATGTTGATCAATACGTGCAATAATTATTCTTCCTTCAGGTAATTCAGCAATTTCAATAATGGCTTCAAATTGTTCTTTAGATACTCTAAAACTATTGAGTCCTTCATCAAAAGTCATATTTCGTAATTCATCTGGATGTACAGGTCCTTCAATGATAATCTCTGTGTCTTTATCATAGGGGACTGTTTCAGATATAAAAGTCTTCTTGAATTCCAATGTTGTACCTCCTTTCATTAAGTATGATATTCTATATTTGTAATATGTATTTTGAATAATCGAATTTTTTTGAAAAGTATCATCTATTTATATTATAATGTAAATAGGCTTTATTGAAAACGATTACATTCATAAAAGGGGAGATTTAAATGAAAGTCGAAGTATACGAAGCATTAAATGATTCTTATAACCTTGCTGATTATGATGAAACAGTAAAAAATCATAATTGGAAAGATATCGAAAAGAATTTCAGTTGGAGTGAAACTGGAAAAATAAATATGGCTTACGAATGTATAGATCGTCATGTAGATAATGGTAAAGGGGACAAAATTGCACTTCATTATAAAGATAGCAATAGACAAGATAGTTATACATTTAGAGAATTACAAATCGCGAGTAATAAAGCTGCAAATGTCTTAAAAAATGAAGCGAATGTACAAAAAGGTGATAGAGTATTTATATTTATGCCGAGAACACCTGAATTATATTTCTCTTTATTAGGTACTTTGAAGATTGGGGCTATTGTAGGACCATTATTCGAAGCTTTTATGGAAAAAGCAGTTAAAGACAGATTAGAAAATAGTGAAGCTAAAGTTATCATTACGACGAACGATTTAGTAGGTAGAATTCCGAAAGATGAATTACCAAACCTTGAACATATTGTCGTTGTAGATGACGAAGTAAGTGATGAATATATTGATTTCAATCAATCATTTGAACAAGCAAGTGAAGAATTTGATATTGAATGGTTAGATAGAGAAGATGGTTTGATCTTACATTATACATCAGGTTCTACAGGACAACCTAAAGGTGTATTACATGTTCAAGAGGCTATGATCGTACATTATATATCTGGTAAATATGTATTAGACTTTAAAGAAGATGACGTTTATTGGTGTACAGCTGACCCAGGTTGGGTAACAGGAACATCATACGGTATCTTTAGTCCATGGTTAAATGGTGTTACAAACTGTATCGTCGGTGGAAGATTCTCACCAGAAGGCTGGTATGACTTTATTCAAACATATGGCGTAACAATCTGGTATACAGCGCCAACTGCACTACGTATGTTAATGGGTGCTGGTGATGATGTTGTTAGTAAATATGATCTTTCATCATTAAGACATGTGCTTTCAGTTGGTGAACCTTTAAATCCTGAAGTTATTAAGTGGGCACATAATGTATTTAATCATAGAGTACATGATACTTGGTGGATGACTGAAACAGGTGGACATATGATTGTAAACTATCCATCTATGGATATACGTGCTGGTTCAATGGGTAAACCTTTACCAGGTATTGAAGCAGCAATTGTAGATGATCAAGGTAATGAATTACCACCGAATAGAATGGGTAACTTAGCCCTTAAAAAAGGTTGGCCATCAATGATGAGAACAATTTGGAATAACCAACCTAAATATGATTCTTACTTTATCAATGATGAATGGTATGTTTCAGGAGATTCTGCATATAAAGATGAAGATGGTTATTACTGGTTCCAAGGTAGAGTTGATGATGTCATCATGACTGCTGGTGAACGTGTAGGTCCATTTGAAGTTGAATCTAAACTTGTTGAACATCCAGCTGTTGCTGAAGCGGGTGTTATCGGTAAACCTGACCCAGTAAGAGGTGAAATTATTAAAGCATTTATTGCTTTAAGAGATGGCTATGAAGAATCAGACGAACTTAAAGAAGAAATTAGAAAGTTTGTTAAAGAAGGATTAGCTGGACATGCAGCACCACGTGAAATTGAATTTAAAGATAAATTGCCGAAGACACGTTCAGGTAAAATTATGAGACGTGTACTTAAAGCTTGGGAATTAGATTTACCAGCAGGTGACTTATCTACGCTTGAAGATTAATTTAAATAAAGTTCACGTCATATAATTGGCGTGATCTTTTTTACGGGAAATTTGAATAAAAGTAGCTTACATATCGACTTTTATGAGTGAATTGTATATCCTAATAGTGTTAGGATATGTCATTTAATATTTAATTTGTAATATAAATTTAAGGAGTGAACGATGTTGAGTCATTTATCAGATTTAGAAATTGCAAAACAAAGTACTTTAAGACCAATTAGTGAAATAGCTGAGAAGGTGGGGATTTCTCATGAAGCTTTGGAACCTTATGGTCATTATAAAGGAAAAGTTGATATTACAAAACTAAATGATTTAGAGAAAAAAGGTAAAGTTGTACTTGTAACAGCTTTAAGTCCAACGCCAGCTGGTGAAGGTAAATCAACGGTAACGGTTGGATTAGCAGATGCCTTTAATCAACTTAATCAAAATGTAATGGTCGCATTAAGAGAACCTTCACTAGGTCCTGTATTTGGTATGAAAGGTGGCGCAACAGGTGGTGGTTATGCACAAGTTTTACCAATGGAAGAAATCAATTTACATTTTAATGGTGACTTACATGCGATAACGACTGCAAACAATGCGTTGTCAGCATTTATCGATAATCATATCTATCAAGGTAACGAACTTAATATTGATTCTAGACGTGTTGAATGGAAACGTGTACTTGATATGAATGATAGAGAGTTACGTCAAGTCGTAGTTGGTTTAGGTGGTCCAACAAGAGGTGTACCAAGAGAAGATGGTTTTGATATCACAGTTGCATCTGAAATAATGGCTATATTCTGTTTATCAAACGGCATTAAAGATCTAAAAGAAAATCTAGCTAATATTACTATTGGCTATAATGTCGATAAACAACCCGTAACGGTTCGTGATTTAAAAGTAGAAGGTGCTTTAACGCTTATTTTAAAAGACGCGCTAAAACCTAATATCGTACAAACGATAGAAGGCACGCCTGCATTAGTACATGGTGGACCTTTTGCGAATATTGCGCATGGATGTAACTCAATTATTGCAACGAATACTGCTAGAAAGTTAGCGGATATTGTCGTAACAGAAAGTGGATTTGGTTCAGATTTAGGTGCCGAGAAGTTTTTAAATATCAAAACACGTAAAGCTGGATTTGATCCAAGTGCAGTTGTTATAGTCGCAACTATTCGTGCGTTAAAAATGCATGGCGGCGTAGCAAAAACAGATCTAAAAGAAGAAAATGTTCAAGCTGTTCAACAAGGTATCGTAAACTTAGAAAGACACGTCAATAACATTAAACAGTTTGGCGTAGAGCCTGTTGTAGCAATTAATGCGTTTATTCACGATACAGATGACGAAGTACAAGTTGTCTTAGATTGGTGTAAAGAAAATAACGTAAAAGTAGCATTAACAGAAGTTTGGGAAAAAGGCGGAGAAGGTGGCGTCGAACTTGCTAAAGAAGTATTAAAAGTATTAGAAACACCACAATCATTTAAACATCTTTATGACTTGGACTTATCTATAGAAGAAAAAATAGAAACAATTGTTCAGAAAGTATACGGCGGAAGATCTGTTAAATTCAGTGACAAAGCCTTAAAACAATTGAAGACAATTAAAGAAAACGGTTGGGATAAATACCCAGTCTGTATGGCGAAAACACAATATTCATTTACAGACGATCCAAAAGAACTTGGTGCACCAGTAGACTTTGATATAACAATTAGAGAATTATCACCAAGAACCGGCGCAGGATTTATCGTAGCATTAACAGGGGACATCATGACAATGCCAGGTTTACCAAAGAAACCAGCAGCATTAAATATGGATGTTAACGAAGACGGTTCTGCAGTAGGATTATTCTAAAAAAGTATAAATTAATAGAAAACTGTTGAGATAATAATGTCTGTCTCAACAGTTTTTTTCGTTGCTTAAAGTATTTAGGGGATATGTAGAGAGAGTTTTAATTACAAAAGTCGGTGGAATTGTAACTAAGGCATGCCATAGTAACAAAAGTCAGTCGTAATGTAAATAAGGCATGGTCATCACGTCATCATACTCAACAAAAAATAACACCTCATTTTCTCTGAAAATGAGGTGTTATAAACAATTTATCTAATTATTGCCACTTGGTGGTGCGGTGCTTGTACCACTGGATGGCTTGCTATTGCTGTTTGAATTACTATCTTTATTGCTGTTTGATTTATATGACCAAGCTTCTTTAGAATTTTTAGATACGCGTTCTTTTGGTTTAACTTTTGATGATGTGTTTGTATCAATTGCTTGTCCTAGTCGTTTTAATACATAGTCAGAATTAATATCTTTATTCGAAGTATCGACTTTATCAGATATTAATGTAGAAGATTTAGATTCACCACTGCTACAACTTCCTGTAGAATTTGTGTATTGGCAAATTGTGTCTTCTTTAACTGTGCTAGGTCTAGAGAATTCACTATCGTATCCTAATTTTTCTCTATCTGTAGAAGATAATGCATTAACCATATCTCTCCACATAAATAATTGATAATGACTTTCTTCATCAAATGTTATTGGTTGGTCATAACCCATCCAAATACCTAGTGTAACTTTCGGTGTATAGCCTACAAACAAGCTATCTTTAGCATCTTGTGATGTACCTGTTTTACCAGCCCAGTTACCGTCAAATGAATTCTTAATTTGATAACCTGAACCGTCATCAAGTACACCTTCTAAAATACTTGTTGTTAAATATGTTGTTGATTCACTAAAGATACGTTTAGGATCTTTTTTGTGTTGATAAATCACTTCACCATCTCGTGATTTAATAGATTCAATCATATAACTTTCATTATATTCACCTTTATTAGCTAAAGTACTGTAACCATTCACATCTTGTTCTAACGTGAAGTCTGCTGTACCGAGTGTTAAGGCTAAACCATCTTGGATATCTTTAGGTACGGTCATACCCATTTTATTTAAGTTTTCCCATGGTTTGTAGTCTTGAACATTGCTATACAATCTTAAAGTACTTAAGTTTAAAGAGTTTCTTAATGCATAATCTGCTGTTACTGGTCCAAATTCTCTTCTATCGTAGTTATCAGGAGAATATCCTTGGAAGTCGAATTTTTTATCCAGTAGGGCAGTGTTTGGTGTGATTAATCCATTTTCAAATGCTGGTGCATATGTGAGTAATGGTTTCATTGTTGAACCTGGTGAACGTTTAGCACTTGTTGCGTGATTGATTTGTGATTTTTCGTAATCTCTACCACCAACGAACGCTAGAATTTTACCAGATTGATTTTCTTTTAATAATGCACCGACTTCATGTTGGAACTCTTTAGAAGCTTTTTTACCTTCACTGTTTGTATAACTTGCTTCTCTATCCCAAGAGTAGCTACCAGAATTATCTTTAACTTCTTGAAGTTTATCGTACATATCTTTTTCAATCGTTGTATCTACACGGTAACCTTCAGTTCGCATAGCTTGATTAGCTTTTTCAGTATATTTCGTCATAAGAACTGGCGTTTGATCAAGCTCTTTCTTAGAAATATTATCTTCTTTAGCTAAGTGATATTTAAGAATATCAACAGTACGTTTTTCAACTTCTTCCGTTAAGAATGGATATTTCTGATTAGGTTCTTCAACTTTATCAACAAATGATTTCTTGATGTCGAATTTTAATGCTTCATCGTATTCTTTTTTCGTAATTTTTTCTTCTTGATACATTCTCTTCAGAACATAGTGTTGACGATTGATACCGTATTTCAAGGATTCATCATCTTTCAAATCACCATTCGGTAAGAAAGGTGTGTATGTGTAAGGATTCTGTGGTAATCCAGCAAGATACGCAGATTGTGCGATGTTTAAATTCTTAGCTGATTTACCAAATACACCTTGAGCAGCGGCTTCAATACCCGCTATATTAGAACCATTTGAATTTCTACCGAATGAAACGACGTTTAAGTAACTATCAATAATTTCTTCTTTTGATAAGTTCTTTTCAACATTCATTGAAAGTAGCATTTCTTTTGCTTTACGTTCAAATGATGTTTCATTAGTTAAAAGTTGGTTCTTAACAAGTTGTTGCGTTAATGTACTCCCGCCAGAAGAATTAGCACTACCAAGTACTTCTTGTACTGATGCTCTTATAAAAGCTTTAGGTACAATACCATTATGGTTGTAGAAGTCTTCATCTTCTGTTGATATAAGTGCATTTTTAACATTTTTACTTATGTCTTTCCCTTTAATAACATCCCTTTGGACATCACTTTTTAATCGACCAAGTGACTCTCCAGAACCAAAATAAACAGATGTGCTTTCTGTCATTGAATAAAGTTGTTGCTTCATTTCTTTTTTAGACATTACTTTTTCATCTTTGACAAGTCCTGCGAAGTATCCGCCACCAATACCCAATCCTAAAGCTAATAATAAACAACTAATAAATACAATAATGAAAAATAAATTGCTTATTACATTGTATGTAGTATGGAATATGAGTTTTGGGGACCATTTTGTTTCTTTAAAAGTATCTTTATATTTCTTACTTGAACGATTAAATTGTTCTTTAAGTTTGTTTTTAGACTGATTTGAACTCAAATTTTTACCTCCAATCTAATCATCAATATTATAACATATATGTTTAGTGTTGACTTTTAAAAAAGTTAGCATTATACTTTGTAATTAATTGCATAAGGTAATGAACTAAAGGAGAAGTAGTGATTATTTTCTTTTTAAGAGAGTCAGTGGTGCTGCGAACTGATAAAGTGATAATGATGAATACACCTTTATAACAACAAGTTCAACGTTTTTAATGTACGTAACATTAAAGAGTGATGATGTATGAATTTACGTCATAAGTATGGTGGTACCGTGTATTCAAGCACCCTTACATTTTTTGTGAGGGTGCTTTTTTATATTCTATTTTAGAGGAGGAAAATATAATGACAAATGAACTTTTAGAAGATTTAAAATGGAGAGGTTTAATTTATCAACAAACTGATGAACAAGAAATTGAAGACTTATTAAATAGAGAGTCAGTTAAAATATATTGTGGTGCAGATCCTACAGCTGATAGTTTGCACATTGGACATTTATTACCATATTTAACACTACGTCGTTTCCAAAATCATGGTCATACACCAATCGTCTTAGTCGGTGGTGGTACAGGTATGATTGGTGACCCATCAGGACGTTCAGAAGAAAGAAAATTACAAACTGATGAACAAGTTGAAGCTAATGTTAGAGGAATCATGAATCAAATGCATAAAATATTTGATTTTGAAGGTGAAGACTCAGCGATTCTTGTTAACAATAAAGATTGGTTAAAAGAAATAGACTTAATTTCATTCTTAAGAGATTACGCTAAACATGTGGGTGTAAACTACATGTTAGCGAAAGATTCTGTTAAGACGAGATTAGAAACAGGTATTTCATACACTGAGTTTACATACATGATTTTACAAGCCATTGATTTCGGATACTTAAACCGTAATTACGATTGTAAAATGCAAATTGGTGGTTCAGACCAATGGGGTAACATCACGACAGGATTAGATTTAATGAGAAGAATGTACGGTGACACTGAAGCTTACGGTTTCACAATACCACTTGTTACAAAAGCAGATGGTAAAAAATTCGGTAAATCTGAATCAGGTACTGTATGGTTAGATAGAAGTAAAACGTCAGCTTACGAGTTATACCAATTCTGGATTAACTCACAAGACGCTGATGTTGTGAAATACTTAAAATACTTTACTTTCCTTGATAGACAAGAAATTGAAAGACTAGAAAAAACAGTTGAAGAAGCACCTCACTTAAGAGAAGCTCAAAAAGTATTAGCTGAAGAAATGCTTCGCTTTATACATGGTGAAGAAGCTGTAGAAGAAGCTAAAAGAATTACAGATGCACTATTTAAAGGCGATATTAAATCATTAACAAAATCAGAAATCGTAGAAGGTTTTAAAGATGTGCCAACAGCTGAAGTAAGTTCTGAAACTGTACAACTTGTTGACTTTATTATTGAAGCAGGTGTTTCTCCTTCAAAACGACAAGCACGTGAAGATATCACAAATGGTGCAATTTACTTAAACGGTGAACGTGTACAAGATGTTAACCATGTGATTTCAAGCGAAGAAAAAATAGATGACGAATTTACAATTGTTAGAAGAGGTAAGAAGAAATACACAATGGTTAAATACGTTTAATATTTATGAGTTATATGGGCTGAGGCAACGATGTTTGTCTCAGTCTTTTTTCGCATGCATATGGTATTTATTGTATAATAAAGAAGACCATTTATTTATAAAAAGAAAGGGAGACATTTAATGAAAAAATATTTAGGACCAATTATTGTTGTTGTAGCAGTAATTGTTATTATTGGCTTATTTATGATCGGTCCATACAATAGATTAGTTGGACTTGAAGAAGAAGCGGATAAGTCGTTATCTAATATTGATAATCAGCTTCAAAGACGTGTTGACTTAATTCCTAACTTAGTTGATACAGTTAAAGGTTATACGAAACACGAAGAAAAGGTGTTCAAAGATGTATCAGATGCACGTAGTAAATTAGCAGGTGCGAATACGCCAGAAGAAAAAGCAGAAGCAAATGGTGAAGTTAATAGTGCGTTAAGTCGTTTACTTGCTATCAGTGAAAATTATCCAGATTTAAAAGCAGATAAGCAATTTACAGGATTAAGAGACGAATTAGCTGGTACTGAGAATAGAATTGCAGTAGCTAGAAAAGATTATAATGAATCTATTAATGAATATAATCAAGCTACTCGTAGATTCCCATCTAGTATCGTAGCAGGATTGTTTAATTTTGATAAGAAAGAATATTTCCAAGCCAAGGGTGAAGCTAAAGATGCACCAAAAGTTGACTTTGGCGGAGACGAATCTTAATGAAATCAATGTTTAAACGATTTTGTGTCTTGCTTATTGTTAGCTTTTTTTCACTAAGTTATGTCGTACATGCAGCTGATGATAAATTTCCTAAGTTAGAACAGCCTGTATTTGTACAAGATCATGCTAAATTAATGACTGATCAAGATAAAGACAAAATTAATCAAAAAGGTCAAAAATTACAAGATGGAACAGATGCAGATATCTTGTTAATGACGATGAAATCAATAGGTCAAACACCTCGCCAAGATTATGCGTTAGAAGCGGGACGACACTATAAAGTTGGCGACCAAAAGCATAATCGAGGCATTGTTATCCTTTTAAATATGGATAACGGTAATGAGAACAATAATAGAGGTATTGATATAGCAGTTGGAGATGGACTTGAAGGTGTCCTCAACGACTCTAAAGTTGGGGAATTGATTGATTCTAAATTCATGCCTTATCAAAAGAAAGCTTCTCAAACTAAAGATAGTAAAAAAGCAAACGCTTATTACAGTCAAGGTTTAACAAATTTATATGATGCAGTGTGGGATGAAGTAGCTAAGAGTTACGGATACGATGGTAAGAAGTTCACTGAAGACGAACCACAAAGTAGTGGATTAGGAAAAATACCATTTATCATCTTTATCATATTTATTATTGTATTCTTCATCATCTACTTTAAAAATGGAGGCGGTAGACCTCCAAGAGGTGGAAATAGAAGAGGTACAAGACGCGGTATGACTGGACCATTTATCTTTGGAGGTTCATCAGGTAGTTCAGGTGGCGGATTCTCCGGAGGTGGCTTCGGCGGAGGAGGCGGCTTCTCTGGCGGCGGCGCAGGTAGAGGATTTTAGTTTGAAATATGTATATAGAAAAAGCATGCAACTCGATATGAGTTGCATGCTTTTTTGAATTAGTTTTGTTCTTTCAATGTGATTTTTGTTGTATGTGTTTTACCGTCTCTAATATATTTGATTGTGATTTTGTCACCTGGTTTTTTCTCATTGTAGATATAATTTTTAATATCAGAAACGTCTGATACATCTTTATCATCTACTTTAGTGATGACATCATCTTTTTTAAGTCCGTTGTCTGCTTTTTTATCTACTTCAGAAATGTAAACACCTTTATCTGTTGTGAGATTTAATTCTTTCTTGTATTGGTTTGGTATATCATCTATTGAGATCATGCTGATACCGATATAAGGTCGTGTTACTTTACCGTCATCCATTATATCTTTAATGATATTGTTTACTTCATTACTTGGTATTGCAAAACCGATACCTTCTACATCTGATCTTGAAATTTTCATTGAGTTAATTCCGATAAGGTTACCGTTTAAGTCGATTAATGCGCCACCTGAGTTACCTGGGTTTATGGCAGCATCTGTTTGAATTACTGTTGCTTCTGTAACACCTTGAGAAGTTTGTACATTCATCGTACGTTCTTCTGAAGAAATAATACCTTGAGTCACACTGTTTGCAAATTCTACACCTAATGGGTTACCTAAAGCAAATACTGTTTCACCAGCTTTAACTTTAGATGAATCTGCGAATTTAATTGGTTCAATATTATAATTACCTTCTATTTTTAATACTGCTAAGTCTGTCATAACATCTGTACCGACAAGTTTGGCTTTTACTGATTTATCATTATGAAGGCGAACTTCTATTTCATTTGCACCTTCTATAACATGGTTGTTCGTTACGATGTAAGTACTATTACCATTAGATTGATAAATCACGCCTGTACCTGTTCCCGTTTCTTCTGAATCACCAGATCCGTCTGAATCCTCAGAATTGTTACCACCGAAAAATGATTCTAGTCCGCTTGCTTTTTGTTTGTTAATAACGCCTACAATTGAAGGTGAAACATCTTCAATCATTTTAGAAACGGATTTGTTACTTGATTTATTATCTTTAATATTGCCACCTTTTTCATTAGCTGGTGCTTTTGTAATATTTGCTTCATCATTATAATTGCTAAACACATCTACTATTTTAGTCCCGCCGATATATAAGGCGAGTATTAAGACCGCACCTAAAATACCAGAAATAAATGGGATAAGACAACTTTGATACCAAGGGATTTTATTTTTTTGTTTGTAATAGTAACCATTTGAAGTTGTCTTATTAATATTTTGTTGATCCTCATTTTGATTTTGATCCATTGTATTGCCTCCTTAAACACTGTCCATAAAATAATTATTATAGAAATTCCTTTAAAAAGCTAATGATATGGTCGTTTTAAATTGTTACAATATTTTGTATGAAAACTTGTTACGTAAGTACGACAATGATAGAATATGTATATCATTAAGAAGAGAGTGGTCATTAAATGTATAAATTTGCGAGTACAGTTTTACATACTATTTTTCAAAAATTCGGGAAACAAATTGTAGCAATCAACAAAGAAAAAGTTCCTGATGAACCTTATATTGTTACGTGTACACATACAGGATATGTAGAAGTTATCATGTTAGCTTTAAGTTTATATCCAACAGAAATTAATTATATGGCTAAAAAGGAATTATTTTCGAAAGACTGGTCAGATAAGTTCTTTCATTCATTGAATGCATTTCCAGTTGATAGAGAAAAACCAGGTCCAAGTACTTTAAAAATACCTGTTAAATTATTAAATCAAGGTAAAAGTGTTGGAATTTTTCCATCTGGTCATAGAGCAGAAACAGGAGAAGCACCATTAAAAAGAGGGGCTGCAACGATTGCTGTATTAAGTAATAAACCAATTGTACCAGCCGCTTTTGAAGGACCTAAACAAGTTAAATCAATTTTTGTGTTTAGACAAAAGTCATTTATTAAATTTGGAGATCCGATTGATCCAAACGACTTTCCAAGTGATATGAAGAAAAGTGAAAAAATCGCTAAAATTATGACTTTATTAGAAGAAAGAACGAATACTTTACAAAAAGAAGTGACGTATATCGCTCAGAAATCTAGACAAAAATAACATTATAAAATCTTACAAGCGACCATTTGCTTGTAAGATTTTTTTGTATTTTAAACTAAAACGTTTTCATTTATCTTATGCTGTAATACTACTGTATTCAGTAATAATCTATGCTAAAATTATAATCAGAATGTTCAAAAAATGGAGGCATAATATGAAACAAGTATTATTTGATGTAGACGGTGTTTTTTTAAGTGAAGAAAGATGTTTTGATGTTTCTGCTTTAACAGTTTATGAAATTTTACATAGTGAGGCTTTTTTAAACTTAAAAGGAACAGTAGACATAGAAACATTAGACGAACAAGATATTAAACAAATTAGAAAAGACATATTTATTGATGATCAAATTCTGAATCAACTTAAGTCTTTAGGTTTGAATTCTAACTGGGATATGCTTTTTATTGTGATTAGTACACATTTAATTGAATTGTTAAAGCAATCAAAAGCTACAAATCTTGACTTGAGTAACATTAACTTTGACGACAATACTTTGAAAAATTATGCTCAACAAATAGTAGGTAAAGAGATAAATATAGAAACACCTCGTCGATTTTTATCTAAAGCGACTTCCGGTAAAGAAAATATTTATCATGATCTTATCGCTTTTGCACAAGAAGAACTAAATGTAGAAGATGCTTCAATTTTTGAACTGAAAAGTAAGTTCTGGGATGTAGCACAAGAAGTATATCAAGAATGGTACTTAGGTACTGAATTATATCAAGAAGTTGAACACAAGACACCTCGTACAACTTTTAAAAATGGTTATATAAAAGAAGAAGTAGTGTTAGCTGATGTGGATGAAGTAACACTATTGCTAGAAGATTTGAAAGCAGCTGGATATCAAATTGGTATTGCTACAGGTAGACCAAGAACAGAAACAATCGTTCCATTTGAAACAATCGGTTGGTTAAAACAATTTGATGAATTCCATATTGGAACAGCATCAGAAGTGCTTAAAGCAGAAACAACATATCCAGAATGTAAACCACTCGGTAAACCAAATCCATTTAGCTACTTAATAGCGAATGGTGGTAATGACCCAGAGAACTATTTAACTTATATTAAAGAACAAGAACAAGTGTTTAGTGAGCAAGATATATATATAGTAGGTGATTCATTAGCTGATTTATTGAGTGCACAAAAAACAGGTGCAACATTTATAGGCACACTCACTGGATTAAAAGGTCAGTCAGCAAGAGCAGAGCTAGAAGATTATCATGCTGATTATATTGTAGATAACGTATTAGATATTAGAAACGTATTATTATAAATTGATAATCCCACAAATCATCAAAGATTTGTGGGATTTTTTGATGAATAAAATTTTTATAAGATTTCATTACAATATTTACTTACAAATATTGTATAATAGAAGTGTGGAAAAATTATAAAAAGCAAATGGGGGTTGGAATAATGTATATTGATATTTTACTTAAAAATCATGATGCTGATAGAAAGCACTTTATAAGGCAAACTGGATTCTTTCATAAGAAAATTTCTAAACTCAATAAGCAAGATCCTAATTCGTATAGTGATGATTTAATAAAAGAGATTGCACAATTTCTTAATTTAAGCTATGACAGTACTAGAAATGAATTAGTGCAAATTAAAGAAAAGGGGACACTTTATAAAGCACAAACTGTCGAAGAATTAAAGATTGTGATTTATACGAGTCCTAAAGAATTTATAGTGAGTAAAGAGGTTTATAGTTTGATTAATGATATTAAGCAATCTGATATATCTCATGATCAGCAATATATGAAAGATGTATCCCAAACTGTTTTAACGTCATTTATTTTATGGATTGTAGGGAAAGTGAAAAGTATTGGTAAATCATCTGAAGAAAAATTGATTAATGATTTAAGGTTACATATCTTAACGTGCTATGATATTCATGAAATGAATAACAATCGAGCAAGACTCGTACTTAAAGCATTTGTTAGTTAAATATGCATAATAAAAACCACGTGTTAGCATTGATCTAACGCGTGGTTTATTGTTTATAGTTGTTTATTTAGTTCGACTTTTTTAATGCTTTGGAAGCCATCAATAGCAAATAAGTCATCTATTGTTTCATCTGAAGCTTCATCATCTATTGATAATATCATTAAAGCTTCTCCACCGATTGAATGTCTACCTAAGTGCATTGAAGCAATATTAATGCCGTGTTCTCCTAAGATTTGTCCCATTTTACCTACGATACCTGGTCTGTCATTATGATGGATAAGTAACATATGTTTTTCTGGTTTGAAATCTACAGGATAGTCATTGATTCTTACGATACGAGGTCCATAACCATTTAATACAGTTGAACCGATTTTAATAGAATGATCTTTGTTCACTAATTCTAATTCAATATAGTTGCTGAAACCATATTTTTTACTATTTTTTTCGATTTGATACGTTACACCTTGTTCATTTAATAATACGAGTGCATTGATTAAATTAACATGGTCACCTAAGTCTTGTTGTAAGACACCCATAACAAGTTGTCTTGTAATTAAACTTGTATCATCTAATGCAATTTCACCATGATATTTAATTTTTAATTCTCTTGGGCCTTTTTCAAATAGTTGGATACCAACTTCTCCAGTTGTTCTACTTAATTCTACAAATGGTCTTAGTTCTGCTTCAACTTCACCAGACATTTGTGGTGCGTTTACAGCGTGTAAGACGTTATTATTTTCAAAGATATCGATGATTTCATTTGCAACAGATACTGCAACTTTTTCTTGAGCTTCGATAGTTGAAGCTCCAAGATGGGGTGTTACGATTATTTTTTTATGTTGCGTAAGTGGTGTGTTATTTGCTGGTTCTTCAGTAAATACGTCTAGAGCAGCTTTTTCGATTTTACCTTCATCAAGTGCTTTAATTAAGGCATCTTCATCGATAA
>ERZ1023497.24-NODE-24-length-89957-cov-108.750050_pt1 | contig 89957 bp, 96 predicted proteins | sample MGYA00380543_ERZ1023497 | MGnify/ENA primary metagenome ERZ1023497 (study PRJEB33173, sample SAMEA4830384) | metagenome | study: EMG produced TPA metagenomics assembly of the PRJEB25223 data set... | reverse complement strand
TTGTTGCTAATCTTCCAGAAGAAAGTAGTAACGACACTCAAGCAGGTATGGGCGGTATGCCAGGTATGATGTAAAAAAACCATTGAATGTTTATTTGAAGGTATATAGGTTGTCCAATGGTCATAATTTGGTCATAGAAATTTTAAAATAAATTACTTGAGACGTTTTCCATAAGTTTACTGAACTTTTGGGAGGCGTCTTTTTTATATGATTCAGTAATCTTTGCGTAGATGTTCATTGTAGTGTTTATATCCTTGTGGCGTAATCGTTCCTGAATTTCTTTTATATGCACACCAGCTTCTATTAAAAGGGCGCAATGTGTGTGTCTGAACGAATGGGTAGTTATATTTTTATCAATATTAGTCTTGGTCATAATGGCTTGTATCCACTGTGATAATTTCTTAATCACAAGAGGATAACCGTTGTTGTCTGTGAAAATAAAGTTATTATCAACGTACAACTCATTTTTCCATTTATCTTGTACATTTACTTTATAATCTTGTAACAGCTTGATAACGTTAGGATCTATCGAAATTTTACCGATAGACGATTCTGTTTTTGGTGTAAGTATTTGATAGTTTTTCTTATTGTTATTTGGGTTGTAATACGTTTTAGTTATACTTACAGTACATTCTTCCAAATCTATATCAGACCATTTAAGAGCCAATAATTCGCCTGCACGCATACCAGTATATGCAAGTGTAGTAAATACTTCGAAACTATTCAATGGGGCGTGGTGGTCTTTAGCAACGCTTAGAAACTCAAATAATTCATCTTTTTCAAGAAATTTTTGATGTATCGTATTTTCTTCCAAATCCTCAACAGTAGGTTTATATTTTGTCCTTTTAATACCTTCAGTAGGTAATTTAGATATTAACTTCATATCTAAGGCATACTTAAAAATAAGATTAGTGGAACTTACAATACTATCAACATAATTCTTACTAAATTGGGCGCTCATATCGTCCACAAATGACTGATAATCACGCTTGGTTATCGCTTGTATATTTCTGTTACCAAATTGTTGTTTAGCATGGTATATTGCCTTATTTCTTGCCCTCACACTACTTATTTTTGCATCTCTACTATAATGTTTAATCCATTCATCAGCTACATAATTGAATGTGTGTGTGGATGGCGCGATATACTCACCGTTTCTTATTTGTCTTTCTACCATTTCAGCGTGATTTTTAGCATCAGACTTACGAGCAAAACCAGACTTAGATATATATTCATATTTACCAGTACTAGGATTTTTACCTAGAGATATGCGATAGCGCCAGTTGTTTCCACGTTTTTCATAGTTTGCCATTTAATCACCTTTATTTAACTTTAAATTTTTTCAATGTTTCAAATTTACTATCTTCAAACAATTTTAAAGCAACGTAATCCTTTGAAGAAAAAGTAACCTTTTCATTTCCAATCATTTTTACTTTTTGGCTGTTTGTAGATATGTCATTAATCTGTTCTTTAATGTTTGTAATTAATTTATTAATAAATTCTGTTCTAAAAGAAATGCTTAAGTTATCTATAAAATCATAAAATTCGTTTTCAGTATAATGATCAGAACCATCTAAAAATACATTTATATAATATTTATACTCTCCAGTTTTCACAGGTATGTCATAAGAATCACCAGAATATATAGCTATATCTAAATAAAAATCTTTTTCATAATTTTGATTATTAATTGTTATCTCAAAACCTTTTAAAATATCTTCGTTCATTCCACTATTTATTAATTTCGTATCCACTAAATAAGGTGAGTATTCAAAAAAATCACAAGGTGTTACACCAAGAAAATTACATAATTTATCTACAGTATCAAATTGTACCCCTTTACCTGTGTTTTCAGAAATTGCCATTAGTGTAGTTTTGGAAATACCGGTTTCTTCATATAAATCTGAAATTTTCAAGCCTCTTTCAGCCATCAGTACAGATAATCTACTTTGAATCATATTTTATACCTCCATATCAATTATATTCGTATCATACTATAACTCGCTAAAAAATAACAGTACAAACTAATATATTAGTGTTATTTGACATTTGGTCTTTAATAGCGTAGTATAGTATTTGTAACAGATGACAAAAAAATATAACAGACATTTGTTATAAAGGAGTGAGGAAATGAAAAATCAATTCAGAGTTATATTAGCTCAAAAAAAACTCAATATTTTAGAAGTATTTGAAAATACTGGTATAGCGAAAACAACTTTATATGGTTTGTATTACGAGAGAACTAAAAATCCTGATACTTCTACTATTATGAAAATTTGTAGATATCTTGAAATAACACCTAATGATTTTTTTGGTATTGAGAACAGTTTAAAGGAGGCTTAACAAATGTTTAATATTAACATTAATGAAGATGAAGCACGTGAGATGATGCAACAAGCAATTGACGAGAGTATCGAAGAATTAGTCAAAGAAAAATTTTTTATGACGTACAAGGAACTAGCAGAATACTTAAACTTATCAAAACCAACTATTGAAGATTTGCTGATTAAAAACGGAATGCGTTATTACAGAGTAGGTTCAACATATCGTTTTAAGAAGTCAGATGTTGATGAATTTATGGAAATGATTACAAATCAAATGGACATGCAACATAATGATTTGAAAGCATTAAAAATTAAGTGAGGTATAGAACAATGAAAACACAAGTAGTCATTAAAAAGACAATTGTTAAATGGTTCAACGTTTATCGTAATAACCAATTTATTGCGAATGTATCACCAGACTTTTATGAAAGAACTGTTACCTGATGCAAATTTGAAAGCAGAATTAATTTGTGCAGAGATAGATATGAGTTTGTTAGAAAAAACGGAGGTTCAATAATGGATAAAAGAAGTATATTAACACGTGCAACTGATATATGTGATGAATTAGAGGTAAGACAGATTAATAGTAAGATGAAAGGATTGTTAAACGTCGTTAATATTAATTTGGAAAGACATGAAGAAGAAAAAAGTGTTTATATGAAGAATCAAGAATATTTTATAGCAAAGATAACTGAGGAGAAAATAGAAGAAACATTAATACTTAGAACCGTTTTAATTAGTATATGTAATGAAATTGATGAAGTAATCACAGAAAATAAAGAATACTTAGAAGATATAAAAATAGCGCTATCCGATGAATGTTTGGCCACAGAATCAGATAACGCATAAGCAATTTAAAATGTAAAAACAAGCATGGAATAACTTATTTATATTTAAATATATTATACCATTTCATGCTTCTTTTTCCTAGTAGGAGATGAAAATATGAAATTTGAGAAGATAAAGTTAAATAACAATTTTGATATAAAAATAACGCAATACAATAACTTATATGCTAATTCTTTTAGTAGTAGTGACTCATATCAATGGTCTGATTGGTTGAATAGACTACAGATACCAATGATTAATGAAAATAAATATAAACGTGGTTTAGTTTTATATGGTGATGTAGCTGATAGTGATAGTTATGAAAAGTACCGTAAGGATGCCAACATTATAGAACGGTCTGTGATTGCGCTTGATTATGATGTAATTAATAATTTTAAAGGTTTGTACAATGCTATTTGTAAACAATTAGAAGGGTGTGCATGGGCATTTCACACAACATATTCACATACTACTGAAAAACCTAGAATACGCTTAATGGTTCCTATAAATAAGCCAGTCAGTGCAGAGGAATATCGAAAGTACGCAAAGATATTAGCAACTCATATCGGTTATGAAGTAGATGAAGCTAGTTTTGTGCCATCACAAGCTATGGCGTTACCAGTTAAACGTGATAAAGATGCAGTATTTATTATTAGATATAATGACGCCCCAGCAATTGAAAGTGATGACTTAGAAAAAATGGTTAAGAAATATAAATCGATCAATATTGATTCTTCCCAAAAATATAAGAAACATAATTCTTCTTATTGGCGTGATGTTGCATTTGGTGTTAGTGAAGGTGAACGCAATCAAACATTAGCATCATTAATCGGCTACTTATTGCGAAGATATGTAGATGCAAATCTTGTGTACGGTATAGTGAGCGCTTGGGCGATGACATGCACACCACCTATTGAGCAAAAAGAAGTAAATCAAACGTTCATTTCAATATTAAAAAAGGACAAACAAAACAAGGAGAAAGGAGCTAAAAAATGAGTGAACAAGAAGTTTTAAGTTATATATCAGATTATCAAGAAGAAATGAATCAACAAGAGAATGACGATAAGTTTAATCATACTGTGTTTAGTCATAATTTAGCTTCAAAATATAACATGATTATGATTGATGGCAACATTCATTTTTTTAACGGAAAATATTATCAACATTTAGATGAAGATACCGTAAGACAAATCGCTTACTTAGAAATGCCCCATATTAAAGAACATCAAAATAGAGAAGTATTTTATAAATTAAAAGCAATGTCTATAAAATTTAAAGATAAAAAACTAGAACCACATAAATTAGTCATAAATAACGGTGTTTTAAATTTAAAAACGGGTGATTTAACGGAATATTCACCACAACATATATCAACAAGTAAAATTGACGTCAAATACGACAAGAACATTGAAAGTGCAGTGCTTGAAAGATTTATAAGAGGTATTGCTGATGAAGATACGCAAATAGAAAAACTCATATATCAAATTATTGCTTACTGTTTGTATAAAGAAAACTTTTTAGAAAAAACAATATTTTTTTATAGCACTGGTACCAAAAGTAAAAATGGAAGCAATGGTAAATCAACGCTATTACAATTAATACAAAACTTTATAGGTTCAAGAAATACAACGTCTTTAAAATTTAAAGATTTAGGTCATGAATTTAAACCTGCGCGACTGATGGGAAAGATGGTTAATATTGATGATGACATGGATAATACATTTATTAAAGATACAGGTAATTATAAATCAATCGCTACTGGTAATAGAATTAATGTGAATCCTAAAGGCAAACAAGATTTTGATTTCAAACCACATAACAAACTCTTATTTGCTGGTAATAACATACCATCTGCAAGCGATAAGACATATGGCTTTTATCGTCGTATGGTTATTGTTCCTATGAAACGTACGTTTGGCGAAGGTGGTTATGAAAAAGAGCTGGGACTTGATGAAAAATTAAACCAACCTGAGATTTTAACAGCATTATTAAACAAATGCATGGAATATCTTCCTGAACTATTAATTACAGGCGAGTTTACTCAAGTAGATGAAAGTGATGAACTGGTGGAAAGCTACCAATATGAAAACGAACCAGTTAGACATTTTTTAGATATGGAAGGTAACAGACCTATTCACCCTGTAGACGGTCGATCAAGGGAAGTAGCATATGAAATATATCGACAATGGGCTAAACGTTACGGTTATGAGGTTATGAAGGTACACAGTTTTACTAAAGAATTAATAAGGTTAGGTTATACTGTTGAGCGTGTCCATTCTCCATATAGAGGTTATCAAATAGATTTTTATCATAAGCAAAGCGAAGTATTATTTGATGTTGCCCCTTATGACATTAATGACTTATATAATGACAAATCAAACATTATCGAACCAAGGAAAGGTAGTAATTTATACAAAAAAATAAAAGCAGTGTCAGAGAAGTAAGAAAAAAAGTTACTTGATAATGGTGAAAGTTACTTGATTGACTTTAAAACACTAGAGAGAGTAAGTATTTGAGACTAAGTAACTTTTTGAAATTCAAAGTAACTTTTTTAAATAACAAGTAACTTATACATTTTGACTAAGTAACTTTGTATCTATACCAAGTAAGTTTTTAGTTATACTAAGTAACTTTTATTCATAGTTTAACAAAAATAAAATGTTGTCACGTCAATGTTCAAAGGCTATACTAAGTAACTTTTAGGCATATCAAGTAACTTTTATTTTACCTTCATGACACAGATACTATAAATAAGAATGGAGCATATACTATGAATCAATTAGATCAACCCGAAGAATTTGAAAATTTAAACCAAGTTAAGAAAAATGCACTACTAGAATTTTGTTATTCAATCAATAAAATTAAGACATTCAATACAAGACGTTCTTCATATGGGTTGAAACATGTTTTTGAAAGAAAATACCGTAAGGCGTTGTCTGGTACTTTTGGAGGTAGTTATGTCACTAATGGTCAATTTAAAGGTGCTATGTTGAAAGCTGGTTTTGAAGTTAGGGACAAGAACCAACTTAATTGGCATTTCAATGCTAGTGAGAAAAGTATTAAACAATTAGTTAAATAACACCTAAGTTAATCAAAAATGATACACATAAAACTATATAATAGGTATTAAAGATTTTTTATATCTATAAAAGGAGTGAGGAGTATGAATTTTCAAAGACTAGCTAAACAAGTAGTTATCAGATTACCTACAGATATAGAGAAATTAGAAGAAGATGAAATAAATAAAATTGTAGGTGCTTATGTTAATACACACGAAGATTTTATAATACTGAAACAATGGATTAAGCGACTAAGCAATGAAAGAGACAGGAAATTTAATAATAGGACTATTACTTATGCTGAATTTCTAAACGGCAAGACAAGATATTAAAGATTGATAGGAGAAGTATATGAATCATAAATATATAGCACGACGTATTGCATACAGTTCGATTGTTCCACTTCACCTTATGAATACAAAGTTTATAAATAAGAAAGTTAGTAAGTATACGAATAAGCAAAAGGACTTCGAACGTATTAAATATTATATTTACCAAATGAAGAATAAAGAACCGCATTAAAAACGTAGAGTTTAGTAATATGAAGAATGTTTACATGTTTTAGATTTAAGTACAAAAGGAAAGCAGGGATAAAAAAATGAGCTATTTTAAAGAACAATTTGCTTATCGTTTATCAGAGTTTGACGATGAACATCTTAAAGGATATGCACAAAGGTATCAATCAGATATAGGTTTGCAACATGATCAGATAGAACAAGCGCTCAAGCAACTGACTATAGATGAAACAGAATTATTAACAGCAGAACAAATTAACAATAAAGTATTAGGAGTGTTAGATATGGATAAAATGAATAAAGCAGGTACAACGTATGTAGGAACATTGACAAAACAATTGGTCAATAAGGGGATAGATTTCACAACAGAGAATATAACAGAGGCAAGACAACAAGTCTTACAAGAGTTATTTATGAACAAGGAATTACCGAATACATTAAGAGAAATAATTACTATTACTGATGATGAACATTTAGAAACATTACCAACACTAACTTATATCAAAGAGAAGTTAGAAAATGATGGTATTGAGCTAACAACAAATGGTTCAAATGAGTACTTCAGGAACAAAGATAATCATATCTATACAGAGGTATCTGATACAGTTATACATGCAGGTGATCGCACCTTAGATGATTTGCTTAAGGAAGTATTCATGAATGAGTTAGTACATTATGAATCGTCCTTACTACTTAACAAAGATGATACAAATAGTTTAGTAGATGATAGTAATAAGGATATGTCTTTATATCAACAAGGAATTAAAGAAGTACAAGGAAATAATATCTATGAGGGTATTCAAGCAAGTATTAAAGATATACCACAATCATTTAGAAACAACTTAAGTATAGTGATGAATCGAACACATTTTGAGACTATCATTAAATATTTAGGAGAAATAGGGCTTGGTGCTATGGCTAATAATTTGGCACATGCTTTCAACGTTAAAAATATTGTTATTAATGATGATACAGAAGATGTGTTTGTAGGTGATTTCAAACATGGCGTATATGCTAAATACCATTTTGTTTCATATAATAAGAAGAAGGACGCAGCTAGAGGAAAATATGCATTAGCATTACATTATATTTTTGACATTAAAATTATACCTGAACTTTTAAGAATTGTGACAGTAAAATAAAGTAATCCCCCCTCACATGAAAACTGAAAGATGAGAATAAAGAGACCGCGGACAGTTGAATCGTTCGCAACGCAAACGATTTTTTCATGAAAGGGGGGTAACTTCTTAAGAAAAAGTTTTATATAATGTAGGGAGTATATTTTAATGTGTCTGGATAAAGAGTGAGACAGATATTTTATGAAATATTAGAAAAGCTACCTTAATTGATAGCTTGTTTTGTGTTATTCAGTAAATATCCTTATTGATTTTTTTAAGAAGGATTTCTCAGAATTGTGAGCAAAGGGTGGAACATCTTTATAGTAAATAGTTCGTCTAACCTGGATATTCCCTTCAAGATAGATAATTTCATTCTCTTTAGTATAATTAAGAAAGAATTTGCGTTTTCTAAATTCCCAGAACCAGTATCGTAGCTCCAATGTTATATTACCAGTATTTTTATTAGTAGATGTCCCGTATTTAATTTTTATATTGTCAAAGTTTCGTACCCAATCTCTTATAAGTGTGACTAAGAAAAAGCTGATTAAAAATAAAGGTAAAAATACAATAACTAATAAAAAAATAATGATAAACAAATTTTCCATATGTATAACCTCCTAACTACTATTATTATGCCAATTCGTCCAAAATTAATGGTGTGTATTGCCTAAGTGTATAATTTTTATCCTTAAATGTAGTTTAATATATTAAAGAATATTATGTAGAGTTTATTTTTAACATATTAGTAGAAATATTTATGTATAAGTATATAAATGAAGTAATAACAAATTATCGACACCACTAAATACGGGTTAAGATATGATAGAAAGCCATATGAAAGTGGATAGCAAAGGACAGTAGAGCCTCTGTATGGGGCATGATAAAGATACTGTAAAAGAGTTCATATTGAATTATCACAATACAATAGATAATAATGTTACATGTGATGAAGATATTGATATTGATGACTTCTTTAATGTGAATGATCAAGCAGAAACCCACGAATTAAATAGTAGAAACGTTGAAGATGTGATATTTTTTAATGAGTTGGAAGCTGTTGTAGAAAGAGTAGCGACTGAAAAAGAACATAATTTATTCTTATTACTTAGTAATGGTGTTAGTTTTGAGAAGGTTGGAAGTATATTTGGTGTTAAGGAACCGAGGGCTAAACAGATGTTAAATGAGTTGTTGGATAAATTACCGTGAGAGCTAGTGTATTTTACTAATATTTGATACTAATTATATGGTATAATGGACATGTGTAGTAGCAATCAGTGTCTAATTCCCGATGCTGGTTGCATTTTTTATAATCTCTATTTCTGTTGTGTGATATGTAATGTATAATTGAAATTACTACACAAAGAAGCAGATAAGGGGAATAATGAAATGAAAAGTTATAGTTTAAAGGTATATTCAATCAGAACACCTAAATATAAAGACCGAAAAGATATAGAAGTTGATGTAAATGGAAATATAAATAAAAATCATTTTGAATTTAATATTATCGACACTTTCTTTAATGCAATGAATTTAATGAAAGGTGAATATCGGTTTAGTGAGGTGAACTTACCGCATATTGATGAAAAATGTAAAATTACTTTTGTGGACTATGAGGTTATTGATAATGACTACGCTGTGGTAACACTTGAAACTGATAAATATGGTTCTGAAAAAGCAATCAAAGATAACACGAAAAATATCAAAGATGGAAAATTAAATGAAAATGAATCTGTCTCAGAAATAGTTTATTTAATCATTACTAGAAAACATGGTTTGTTATACACAACTCGCGATTATAATACCATAATAAATAAATCTACTCTTAATACTTTTTTTAATCAATTTAGATTTGTTTTATATGATTATATAAGTAAATGGAATGAACAGAATGAAAAAACTGGTTTGAAAGTATATAAACAACCAGCTATAAAAATTGAAAGTTTACCTTCGATGGATTTTTTTGAAGAAATAGATAAGTTAACAAATGTAATAGAATTTTCTTATTCATTTGATCCTACTGGAGCAAATGACGCACCTGACTTTGACGATATGGATATTTTAAAAGAATCTGGATTTTCAAAAAGAGAATTTAAAGAAACAAGAAAATTTAAAGATTTATATAATAAAGCTCGAATAGCAAATGTAAAGAAATTGTATGAAAATTTGTATAATAAGACCAATTATGATGAACTTTACGTCAAAGGACGAGATAGCAATGGAAAAGAAAAAATTATAAAGCCTGAATTTGCTACCAGATCAGAACATATACTATTAAAAAATATAAGTAATTTAAGCATACAAGAAGTGATTAAGAAAATTGATGATTTACTTAAAGTTGATAATAAACTAAAGTCGAAAGTGTATGACTTAGTTGAAACTAATGAAGTTTATTTGAATTTTGAAGATAATGTAATATGTCAAAACATTGTAGAGTTTACTGAAAGTAAAGTTGAAAGAAGACTTGAAAGCAAAGACGAAAATGATAGAAGTGAGGACGATGAAAAGTTTAATTAAATATTTAAAAGTCTTGATTAAAGAAGCATATAACTTTGAAAATAGAGAAGCATTGAAGTACAAAAAAATTAATCCTAAATATAGATTATTTAAATTTTTAATTATTGCATTATTATTTTCAAGTGTTACTATTATTTTATCTCCAAACGAAAAAGATACAATATATAACATATTTGATTTTTTGATTAATTTTTATGCAATTACAATTGGTTTTACTATAACAGCTTTAGTTTTTTTAGCAGGAACTTTTATTGATTTTAAAAATAGTCAGCTAAAAAATTATGAAGAAAATGTAAAAATTAAAATTTGCAAACAACTATCTTCTACTTTTATTTTATCAATTTTAACCAATGTGAGTATAGTTATGATTGGTTTTATCAATAACAATATACTGATAAATATAAAAATTAATATAAATGAGTATATTATAATGTTGTTTAATTTGGTTATTTTTATTTTAGTTTATAGTATGCTTTTTATTTCATTAATCTTGTTTATTAGATCTATTAATTTTTTGAAAAAATATATAGATTTAATAATAGAAAGTGAAATATGATCTTCAAAAGATGAATTAATTTAACAAAAATGCTAGCCACTCTTCGGAGTGGTTATTTTTATGTGTAAAGTTATACATTATTGACTTAATTTATTTTACCGGTTAAAATAAATTAACCTTGATTAATGGAGCTTTCTATATGGAATATAAAAGATATGAGATTAATACATTTGAAGAGTTGAAATGTATTTCAGATAAATTACGTATGAAAATTTCAATGTTACTAATTGAGAAAGAAATGACAGCTACTGAAATTGGGAAAAAGTTAGACATACCAAAAGCCAAAATTTTCTATCATCTCAAAGAATTAGAAAAATATAATATGGTGAAAATTAGTAGAAGTGAAGTAAAAGGAAGTAATGTGTTTAAATATTATGTAGCTACACATAAAGGTTTTAAGGTTAACCCTACTTTATTGAATAGTTATCAAGATGAAGTGTCTAGTTCTACTAAAGGGATGATTACTTCACAAATACAAAGAACAATAGATGTTATGAATGACTATGGATTGATATTTAATGACAATCAAATTATTTCTAAAACTGTTCAAGTGAATTGGAGCAATAAGCAATTTGAAGAATTTAATAAAAAAATTGAAAATTTGATTGGAGAAATTGATGCACAAGGGGAGGATACAGAAAAACAACTTCATTATATAAACATTATAGGCTTTGAGATTAGCGATAAAATATTCAATCGTAAGGATGATGTATAATGAAAGAAATCTTAAAGCAAAGATATTTTATGTTTTTAATATTTGGACGTCTTTTGACTAATACAGCAGACAGTATTTATTTTATTACGACGATGTGGTTAGTTTATGACTTAACTAAAAGTTCATTTTTAACTGGAATATTAAGTAGTTTAATATTGATTCCAAAATGTATGCAAATGTTTTATGGCCCCATTATTGATCACTTTAATGTTAAAAAAATACTTGTTTATTCACAGGTGATACAGGCGGTATTAGTTGGAATCATCGCATTATCTTTGTTGCTTAAATATGAAAATGCCATGTTAATAATTGTATTGGTAGTTTTAGCTGCTTTAATTGGCGAAATTTCTTACCCAATAAGTAATAAGTTAGTACCAATATTATTACCAAAAGAAAAGATAGTAACAGGCAATTCTGTTATGGCCTTTTCTAATCAAAGTATGGACTTAGTTCTTAATACTGTTATAACTGTGCTTATATCATTGGTCAGTGTTTATTCGTTATATATGATGAATACTATTCTTTTTATAATTGCAGGACTTATATACTCAACGATAAAGTTAACTTCAAATAATAAAATATCAAGTCAATTAAACTTAAAAGAATATAAACGCTCATTAACAGAGGGTATTAAAATTGTCACGCATTCGCTATTGTGGGTGTTCCTGATTGGTGCATTCACTGTTAACTTAGGTATAGGAATGGTATATACTGCTTTACCTGTATTATCACATTATTTTAATCAACCAATATACTATGGTCTGTTTTTATCAGCTATATCATTAGGTATGATATTATCAACCTTATTTGTTAATTACGTTAAAAAGTTTCCGTTTGGTAAAATAATGGTGTTAACTTTTATTGTGTCAGGATCTTTACTTTTATTTGGATTTATAACTAATGTGAATATATTTATTGTTTTATTCGGAATTAGTTGGTTGTCCGTTGGACTTGCAAATATACTTTTTTTATCTGTTAGCCAGACAATTATTCCAGAATATTTATTGGGAAGAATAACTTCTATAACAAGTAGTGTTAGTGTTACCGGTCTTCCATTAGGTAGTTTTATAGGTGGAGTATTATTGGAGTTTATAGACCCTATTTCTTTGATTAGTTTAACCGGTGTATTTTTCATTTTTTTAGGACTAATTTGGTTATGCTATTCAAATTTGTTTAAACTAAAACCTATAGATCAATTAACTCTAAAAGATTTTAATTTGGATATAGAAGATTAGATAACTATGAACATCAAACGAACAAACTATACGTTTATTCATTTCTCGATGCAGCACAGGAGGAATATCAGAATCATAAGTAAGGTTATTTGACAACTTCGAGCAATTTCTAAGAACGATGTAATGAATTGTTACGGCAAATGGGTGCACATATGTACCCGCATAATGAGACAGCGGGGGCGTGAAACACGATCTCATAAAAGGGGTGAACGAACCATTATCCCCATTATTATCTATTAGTCAAAAAAGACTAAAAGTTTTAAATACTAGAGAATCCACATTTGGACTTTGCAAAATTACACGGCTCAAATTTTAGCTGTGGTTTGGTCGGTCAAAAATGAGCAATAGCATATAGAGAAAAAATTGGGATTTGAGAATAGAAGTGAATTATAATGTTTATAATATAAATAGTAGGTTATTGTTAAGTTATACAATAAATAGTTTATTGTATATCCGACATGCGCCCCTCCCTAATAAGGTTGGGGTTATTTTAATGCTGAGAAATGCATTGTGTTGCATCGAGATATAAATTTACATAGTTACAGCTATACATCTGTTGATTTGAATTATATACCTTATCAGGGTATAATGTAGTTATATTGTAATGTTCTGCATAAATTTGAAATTTTGTTTTTAGAGATATTTTATATTCTCCTAGAAAGACATAAAAATACGATTAAGACGGTGATTCACTTCATCGTCTTTTTTGTTACATAAATAATTACAGTTAGGAAGTCATTTAATGCATTTAAGAAATGGATTGTTGTATAATTAAGTTATTAAGAAAAAGGGGATTTTATTATGGATGGATATACAGTTAGAGATTTTTTGAGAAAAGATAAAGTAGCAGGGTTGAATTTATTATTAGTTACTGGTGAAGAAACTCGAGTTAATGAAATTGAAGATAAAAAATTAAATGATAATGTATTATATGTAGAAAGTCCTAAGGATGAAATTATTAATTTAGATCACGTTGTCAAGATAACTGCTATTAAAAAGTTTGATGGTGATATTGGTAGAAAAGCAAAATTTTAAAACAAGCACCTCAAAAAACTTATGTGCGGTCATAATTTGGTCATAACAGAATCAAAAAACCAAAAATAATAGCATGTACATAAAATAGAAATATTGATTTAACAGCTTTTTGTTTATGTATTATTAGTGAATTAAGTATGTAAAGAATGCCAGGTATGATGTAAAGTTTAATATAGATATTTAATTAAATTTCAAGAGACTTCTCCTGATAACATTAATAAATTATATGTAGTAAAAGCTTTAGAGGCTGGGACAAAATTTTAATTGTCTCAGCCTTATTCTTTGTATTAGCAGTAGCTTACTATATTGATAATAAAGACTGCTGTGTTTCTAAACATACATGCTGAGTAAGGTAGCGTAATCCATTTTAGTGAAAACTAATTTATGTTTTGCATCTTTTATTTGTTAAACATAACTAATAAATAATTTTGTTAGACAGAATAAAAGAGTAAACCAAATTGATAATATGAGAATTGCCATAAACCAATTCTTCGATTTGTTCCATTCATAATCCAAAGCTTTTTTACGCATTTCCGTCAGTATTTCATTAGGTATGAGCTTCAAACATAAATAAATGCCTATTGGTACTATGATTAAATCATCTAAATAGCCAATAATTGGTATGAAATCAGGTATAAGATCGATTGGGGTAAAAGCGCTTAAGCAAAGACTAATAAAGCAAAACATTTTGTATATAATGGTATACGAGGCGCTTTGTAAGACAAATAAAGGACTAGAAGTTCTTTTTTTAATGTTGTAATCCAATTTTAAAAAAATCAATTTGTTTATCATTTTAAGTACGTTTACTTGTAGAAATATTGAATGTTGAAATAGAAAGTAGCTAAAAAAGTATAATATAGCATTAATTTAAAAATATTGCGCTTTTTTACAAATCATATAATGCTTAATTTTTCATACACAGAACGTTTATATTTAATAAATGAAGTGTTAGGATTTTCATTTTTTAAGTACATCAATTTAGAGAAAATTATTTTTGGTTTTCTAAAGCATTTTATTATATGAATATTTAATTATAGTTTAGGGTAAAGTATGTAAGTATAATTAGAAGCGGTTCTTATACATGATTTTAAGTGTACTTAAATTTTTGAAAGACGAAAGGAAGTTTAATTATGACAAAACCAACAGTTTATGAAGTTATCGATTTAGGTATTAACTATTTAATATCAGGATACGATAATTGGAGTAACGAACAGGTATTAGACGATAAGATTGCTGCCTTTCCAAATACAATTCATTGGCAATATGGACATGTACTTACGATATTTGAAAGTGCATTATCATTGTGTGAACAAAATGAAGTAGATATTGCTAAATATACAAGTTTATTTGGATATGGTTCTTCACCAGAAAAGTGGGGAGATGAAGAGATTCCTACCGTTGATGAAATATTTGAACATTTAAAAACATTACCAGACCGTGCGAGAAGCTTAACTGATGAACAGTTAGAACAAGAATTGACAGAGACTATTGCTGGTTGCAGTACATTAAATGAATTATTAGTGCTCAATGCAATTCATATTCCACTACATGCTGGTAAAATTGAAGAAATGTCACGTATACTTAAACAACATCAATAGATATAATTAATTTAATCGGCTCGGTAGATAAATAGGTGTATTGGGCTGTTTTAATGTATAGTTATCATTGTTCGTGTTGGTTTAGCAGCACGAAAAATCTTTTGAATAAAAGTTGGTACCGTGGCACTCCACGGGGGAATACTAGCATGTAATGTTAACTTATATTTGCACCCATTCTAGAACTTTTCAGTTTTAGCAAAAGAGGGCAACGAAAGCTTATTATTAAACTTTCGTTGTCCTCTTTGGTTTTATATCAAATATATAAATTATTTTTGTAATTCTGAGATTGCTTTTGCAATTGTATCAAATACATGTGGAATATCGTCTTTTTCGACACAACTGAATGCGATACGTATATCAGTATCATTTAGCGCGATAATACCAATTGAATAGGTTTCGATTAAGTATAAGCGCAATTGTTCAGGATCTACACCATGAACTTTTAATGCCATGAAATATCCAGAATTAAAGTCATACACTTGCCAAAAAGGAGTATATTGATCGTCATAAACTACTGATTTAGTGATTTCATATCTCGCTTGTAGTGTATCAATATTATGTTGTATTTCATTTTCGAAAGTTTCAGGGTGTTCTAAAACATATTTAACAGCACTTTGAGAAGGCATTGGGCCACTTGAGATGTTACTTCTAATTAAGCCTTTTACTTTTTCTTCAAGAACGTGTTTAGTTGTTTCATTTGAGACGCCAAAGCTAATGAATCCAACTCGAAGACCCCAAGCAAAGAATTCTTTTGTAGCACCATCTAAACGGATTGGCAATACATTATCTAAATGTAAATTTGTTAAAGCAGTAAATAGTGATTGTGTATATACGTCTTCATAAAATAAACCATAATAAGCATCATCTACCAAGGCAATAACATTTGTACCGCGTTCTGCTAATGATTTGATGGCAGCAACGATTGTATTAACTTCTTCTTTAGTAGGTGTGTAGCCTGTTGGATTATTAGGATAGTTTAAAATTAAAACTACTTTATCTTTTTGATAGTTTTCCAAAGTATCAACAAAGTTATCAGTTGTAAAATGGCCATCTTCATCAAAGATATCATATGTTTCAATATCAGCGTTATGTCTAGCGCTATATACAAGTTTATAATTTCCCCAATTATGAGTTGGTAATAGTAATGTATCGCCACTATCAACAAACATGTCGGCTACTAATGATAAACCATGTGTTAAAGCATTAGTAAGAATTGGTCTAGTCATGTCATTCGCATTTAAATCTGGGTTTTCTTTTAACATTTTTTGTTGCCATAAATCACGGAGTGATTCAATACCTTGAGGAGGGGCGTATGGAAAGATTTCATCAGGAGTAAGCTCTGTAAAAACATCATTTAATGTATCAGCATACATCTTACTGTCTTTATAAGTAGCCATACCGATTGTTGCATTATACTTTGTAGATTTTGCCTCAGCAGACTGAGATAAAATACCTTTCGGGTAATACATTAATTTTCCAAGGTCTGATAGCATATCAGCTATTTCTGGGTTTGTTTTAGATAGTTTTTCATTTAAATCTAAAGCTAAAGGATTCATATGTTGGTCAACCTCTCTTTACTATTTCAGGATACTATTATATTATCGCGAAATAGCTTGAAATTAAAGCATAGCGCAAAGATTTGACGGAAAAATAAAAAAACTACAGTTTCGCTCGAACATACGTTCTGTTTTTATGTTAGAATATGGTTAGGCCATCGAAATCCTACATGGTACTTTCTTCTGTGGGAGGTGTAGTATGATCACGTGGTGGCAAGAAATCATTACAACTTTGTTAACAGGTAGCTTACTTGTTGTATTCCGTGTTTGGTTAGAAAATAAATGGAAAGACAAATAGGTGGCCTTACACACAAAAAACCCCAAGTCTGCGTCATCAGACTTGGGGTTGTGTAATATAATCCGTGGATACATTAATAATTTTATCATCATATTTTAATGACTGCAAACAATATATTCTATTGCTTAAAATATGATAGGGGTAAAATAAAAATCAATAAGATTAAATGAATCAATAGTGATTTAGAAATATTTAACATAATTTGGTATAATGAAAATTGTTTTGAGGTGAAATGGATGAAACATTTAACAAAGATATTTGTCATTATTGCTATTGCCCTGTTTGTGGTGGGGTATTACTTGCAAGCTACAGGACATGAAAGTTCTGGTATAAAATTATTAATTGCAGCTATAATGTTTATGGTTTGTGCGTTTATTGATCGTAACAATAATAGACGAAAAAAGAAAAATGATCAAAAGAAGTAATAGTTATTTTAAAGACTATATTTATGAAAAAGGCGAAATTTGTTTTCTTTCAGATATAGTCTTTTAATTTTGTATATGGATCTCAGAAATAATATTTAGTGTTCAAGAATTGCAAAATTAAAAAGTGTGCAATTAATTTCTAATTTTCTCTTTACAAGTGTGTATATATTGTATATATTGTGTATATACAGTTGCAAGGGAGGACGTCCGTGAAAATACTTTTGAAAAATAGTAGTGAAAGCCCTATTTATGAACAAATTAAGCAACAAATTAAAGAAAATATTTTAAAAGGGTACGTAGTTCCAGGTGAACATTTACCTTCTATGCGCGAGTTAGCACAAGATTTAAGCGTAAGCGTGATCACTACTAAGCGTGCATACGAAGACTTAGAAAAAGATGGTTTTGTCTTTACAATTAGAGGTAAAGGTACGTTTGTAAAAGAACAAGATAGTTCCATTTTGAAAGAAAAACAATTCATCGTGATTGAATCATTAGCTAAATCAATGAGTAAAGAAGCTAAGACAATCGGTATGTCATTGCCTGAGCTACAAGAAATTCTGGAGATGATCTTTGAGGAGGATGAGGAATGAACGCTATAGAATTAAATGCTGTTAATTATCAGCATAAAGAATTCAAGTTGAACGATATTTCTTTTGAAGTTCCTCAAGGGTTTGTCACAGGATTTATTGGCGCAAACGGTGTTGGCAAAACGACACTCATTAGATTAATTATGGATTTAATTGAACCAGAACAAGGAGAAATCTTAGTTTTTAATAAAAAGATGAAAGACAACGCTGAGGAAATCAAAAATAGAATCGGTTTTATTTATTCAGAGCTATATTTAAATGATAAGTGGACCGTTAACAAAATTGAAAAATATATCGCCCCTTTTTACAAAAGGTGGGACAATACGCGTTTTAATTACTTTCTTGAAAAATTTAATTTAGTTCGGGATAAAAAGCTTAAAACTTTTTCAACTGGTATGAAAATGAAATTATCTATTGCGATTGCTTTTAGCCATCATGCAGAATTATTTATTTTAGACGAACCTACTTCTGGTTTAGACCCGATTGTTCGAAATGAAGTTTTAGATATCATTCAACAAGAACTCATCGATGAAAATAAAACTGTATTTATTTCAACACACATTATTTCAGATTTAGAGAAAATTGCTGATTACTTAGTATATTTAAAAGACGGTGAAATTGTCTTTAATGATTTTTTAGATGACATTATGAATAAGTATCAAATTGTAAAAGGTGATTCAAATCAGATAGACGACGAGTTAGTGTCTTTAGCATATTATATAGAATATAATAAAACTGGCTATACGGCGCTTACAACACATGCAAATGTATTTAAAGAAATATTTGGTAATGAGGTAGCAATTACTAAACCGAAAATTGAAGAACTAATGGTTTTCCTCGAAAAAGGGCTACACAAAATTGAATTTGAAAATGATGGCATTTCATAGTGAGGAGGGCCATTAGATGAAAAATTTACTTATTAGAAATATAAAATTACGTAAATGGACTATAATTATTTATTCGATGTTATTGTTGTTTTCGCCGTTACAACTAGTGATTGGAAATGATACTTTACTTACTAAATCAATTTATTCAGCTGTTGCGATGATATTATTGTTTATATCTATCGTTGATTCTGGACATGCGTTTAGGTTCAATAGTAAATTAGGACACAAAATGTCATACGATTTTTTTGCGAGTTTACCAGTTTCAAAAAAAGCTCTACTTAATGCAAACTATGTAACCGTACTTATGTTTACATTAGTAGGAGCAGCTATATTATCACTATACAATATACCGGATTCTAACGTTTCTGCGGACCAATTAAATTTGAATGTTATGGTGCCTTACTCTTACATAACAATTAACTTTTTTGCTATACCTATAGCATTTAAAAGGTATACTGAACAAAAATCGGAATATATTTCTTATTTGATATATCTACTAACGATGTTTATTATTATACCGATTTTTGTCATACTGGTTGCTGTTGGTCTTATCGCAGTATTTAATTTTAATTTAGGACAATTAGATTATTTAGAACCGATGTTTAACTATGGATTTTTAGTAATGAGTATTTTGTTTTTTATTACTAATTATTTCATTCAATATAAAAAAATAAATTAATCTCAAAGGGAGGCGCATTTATGGAATTAAAGAATATTACTAAAACGTATGGTAGTAATAATGTTTTAGACCATATTGATTTTGATTTTGGTCAGAGCCAAATTGTGGGCTTGATAGGTAAAAATGGTGTCGGTAAAACAACACTTATGAAAGTTATGAATGGAAATATTATCAATTATAAAGGTGATGTAAAAACAGGTAACAAAGAAAATATCGGTTACCTCATCGAACATCCAAAATTGTATGATAATAAGTCAGGATTATATAATTTAAAACTTTTTGCGAATGTTTTAGGTAAAGGGTTCGACAAAAAATATGCAGACCAAATTATTGATGCATTCGGTATGAGACCTTACGTTAAGAAAAAAGTTAAAAAATATTCTATGGGTATGAAACAAAAGTTAGCAATCGCTGTTTCATTAATGAATAAACCAAAGTATTTAATACTTGATGAACCTACTAATGGTATGGACCCAGATGGTTCTATTGATGTTTTAAAAACAATCCAATCACTTGTAAAAGAATTAGAAATGAAAATTTTAATTTCTAGTCATAAGTTAGAGGATATTGAATTAATTTGCGATAGAGCAGTGTTCTTACGTGATGGTAAATTTGTTCAAGATGTAGACATGCAAGAAGGAACACCTTCTGACTCTACGGTACTTATATTTGAAGATAGTGATTTCGATGCTGCTGCAACGTTCTTAAACGAAGCGTTTGACGTAATTCAAACACAACAAGCGAGTGGAGAAATTATTATAAAAGCTCAAAATAATTATAAAAACGTTCTTAAAGGTTTAGCGAACAAAGACATTTATCCTAAGTTTATTGAAACACGTAAAAGTTCGTTGCGTGATACTTACTTCAATATTAATCAGAAAGGTGGTCAATAATGAATAGTTTACAACTCGTAAAATATGATATGTTCAGCATTTTTAAAAGTCCGTTAACGTATTTAGCGTTGCTTCTGACATTGTTACCAATGGTTGGCTTCATCATTTTATTTTTACAACAGGCAGATGAAATGAATGGCAATACATTACTTACAATAGGTAGTTGGTTCTTTTCAATTATGGGCTTGCTATTTGTAATCAAAACAATCACACGTGATATTTCACAAGGTACAATTCAACTTTACATGAATAAAACTTCTAACCGTATTGGTTATATTATTGCAAAAGTGATTTCGATTATTTTAATTGCAGTATTGATAACAGCTGTATTAGTTGGATTTGTACTTATTGTTCAAGGTTTCGTTGATGGGGACAATATTAAAACTAAAAAGATTTTTGAACTATTATGGTTCTTTTTAATGTTCCATTTATTCTTTGGACTACTTTTATATTTATTTTCACTTATTGTACCTAAGACGGCACTTATATTTACGCTTGGTGTATTCTTAGTGTTAATTGTTCCATTTGCGGAACCGTTCTTACCTATGATTCCTAAAATTGGAGACAATATACAAGATTCATTAAAATATATTCCATTTAGCTATTTAACTTCAAAAACAACTTCAGGTGATTATACATTTACGAACTGGCAATGGTTTATAACTTCAGCGTCGATCGTTATCTTGTTTGTTGTTAATATTTTCTATTCATCTAAGAAAGATATTTAACAGTAGGTAACTAATAAATGATTTAAAAGAAAGACGTATGAATGTGCAGTTAAACAGCAACATTCATACGTCTTTTTATTTTATGATTAACTTATCTAATATGGAATCATAAACGTATTTCCATAATTGAGAATCAGTTTTATAACGATTCATCATAATTGTATGTGCTTCAGCAGATTTGTCTTCAAAAGTTGGATCATCTTTTGCTGGGACGTTTGAACGTGCTTCATCTACAAAGTGCTGCACTTGTCTTGCACGTGGTCCCCAAACAGTTTGTTGTTCATAAGCATCATTTAAGAAAACGAAAATAGGTATTGAACGAGCAGTTCCATTTGTTAAATACTGATCTATTAAATCTGTGTTTTCATCGCGGTGGAATACTCGAACTTCTAAATTTAAAGTTTCACTAATATGTTTTAAAATTGGGACATTCATCATGGCATCCCCACACCAATCTTCAGTGATGACTAATACTTTTGAATAGTTTAATGATTTAATTTTTTCAATCCGATTATCCTCTTCTGGTAAAGAGAAAGAATTGTAAATCGTTAATAAATTCTCTTTGTTTTCAGTCATAGCTTCGATATATTGATCAAGCGGTTGACTGTTTTTGAAATAAGTTTCTAAACTTGTCATAATATTTCCCCCTTTAGCGTATTAGTTTTTATTATATCAATTTTTAATATGAAAGAAAATTTTAAATACTTAGAAAAATAAACTTGATTTTAAGTTAACTGTTAAACAAAAAGATCAAATTTGTCTTTTATTAAATATATGGAGTGTGACAACAATATTGAATTTACATAGGTCATTTAAATTATTAATCGTTAGTCTTTTTATGGCAATGGGGATAGGGACTATTTTAATTGTGAATTACATTAATAATACACAATCTACGAATTTATCGCAGTTAACTATTGATAATATGAAATTAGACATACAAATAGATGCTCAAAAATATACAGTATATAATCATGTCGTAATGAAAAATCATCGTATTTATACAAAAGGTCATGAACCTCATTTAACATTTAAAGTCAATAAAAAAGACGGTCGCTTGAAAGGCATCACGCTCGTTAAAGACACTAAGATTGAGACTAATTTTAATGCAAGTATAGATGGTGATATACAAAGCGTAATTAATCAATTAGGTGATCATTATAAGAATAAGCAGTTACATAAATCATATAAAGTTATTACTTATTGTGACAAAGTTAATCAAATAAAGTTATCTATTGTGTACAAACATGATAAAATAAAGAAAATTGAATTCTACAAGAAATAAAAGATTTAAAAATCTAATGAATGATAACCTTATGCAAGACGATATTCTTAGATATTACATAAAATATTTTGATTCGAATCTAGAATTAGAATGGCGGTAGATAATTTGGATAAAATTACTTTCTTGAATGAACTTGAACAAGAATTAAATAGCATACCAAGTGCGGAACGAGATAACGTCATGTATGAGTATGAGCAATACTTCTTTGAACAAGAAAGAGAGGGGAAAAATGAATATCAAATTATAGGTGCATTAGAGTCACCTAAAAAAATTGGGAAAGAGATTAAAGCAAAGAATGCAATTGTATCTGCAGAGTATAGGCCAAATGCTAAATCAATTCTTAGAGCGATTATGGCCTCGCTAGGCATGGGAATTTTGTCTTTAATCATTATCTTGATACCAATGATATTCATTGGTAGTTTTATGTTCATATTACTTTTAGTTGCATTATTTTTAGCAATTAGCCCGATTTTATTAATTATTCATGGCTCATTATATAATATGTTCAGCTTAGCAATTAGTAATTATCTTTTTGCGTTTTCGTTTACTGGTTTAGGTATTGTATTATTTGTGATCATTGCGAAATTAGCTCAATTCGTTTATCGTTTGATACTAAAATACTTACGTTGGAATATCAAGACGATTAAAGGAAGTGCAAATGAATGAGGAAATTATTTTTTAGTGGTTTAGCATTATTTATTGTGTGCTTTACTTTAGGCTGTATTACTTGGTTTGGTTTTGAAAAGCAAAATAATAAGCTTAATGTTATTGATAAAACGTATGATGATGTGGAAGTAAAGCATTTAGATATTGATAGCCGTTCTAGTAATGTAACGATAGTAAAAGGAAATAAGTTTGCAATTCACTATAAAGGCCAACAGAAAGTAGATATAGATAAAGATAAGCAATCATTAAAGTTGAAAGAAACTAGTAGCCGAGTCGATAATTATGGCTTAAATTATAATCCATTTAGACAAATTAAGGCTGAAATGAAAATTACCATACCAAATGAGAAATTAAAGGAATTGAACGTTTCGAGCAAAGCACGCGATATTAAACTTCAAAATATCGAAGCTGACAAAGTCGATTTGAATATGAATGATAGAACTGGTAGCCGTGTTTATGTGCAAAATTCAGAAGTTGAAAAATTGTTGTATAGCGGTTTGAAATCACCTATCCATATTAGTGATAGTAAAATTGTTAATACTAATATTAAAACCAAAGAAGCGAGCATATATGCTGAGAATACATTGATTAAAAACTCTGTGTTGCTTGCTCAAAGTGGGCATATCCAATTAGATCGTATGGACATTGATTCTGCATTTAAAGCTTCTAGCCAAAATGGTGATATTATTATGTCTTATAATAAAAAACCAGATAATACGTTATTAAAATTAAATCCTGATGATGGCGTAGAAAAAGTCAATAATAAGAACTTTAATAACGATAGAGTTGGAGAAGGGGATAATATTTTAGAATTCTATACTGTGCACGGTGATATTCATATTAATTAATAGACTATACATTATAATAGCTATGGAGAAATCTATATTGATAGATGACTTCATAGCTATTTTTCTAACTTATTATCATATTTGACATGAATTTAATAATTGGCAAAGGTCAAATCAGTGTCTATATGTCCATAAAGGGAATGAATATCTAGTGACTGTCCGTTTAGCCATTGTTTAAAATCAATGACTGTAGGTTTATTATCTTCGCCTAAGGTCATGTATGCTTTAAGCGACTGTGGTTCATACATAGTTGTATGAATTGTACCAGACCAACTTTTAAATAATTTACTATATATTTCAAATTCTGGATTATTAAATAATTCAAATGCATGCATTTTATCTAGACCATTCGGTGTTTGCTTTAAAAGTCTATCTAAACGTTCTTTAGACTCTTTTGTATAATTTCTATTCTCATGAGTTAGTAACTTGAAATGGTTCGTACATGTATGATCATATCTTACTTCAAGTGATCTAGGAGAAACTTCGATTATGGCATGATTTAAATGCTTATCCATGACAATATAGCTAAATGAACTTCTGTGTGGAATTTCTTTCAATAATTGAATTGCCTCTGGCACGTCTTTACAATATTGCAAAATGAGCCTACCAATCATATAGCATACGAAGCCGTCGCCTGGATGTTTTCTATGCATAAAGTTATACCCCATAGATAACCCAGCTTCATTCATACCATCCATTCTACCAGTCACACGAGATGTTGGACCAATTTGTGCTAGGCCTCCATCATTTGGTTGAAAAAGCTGATAACGACCATCGTAAGTTGCAGGGTGATAGTCGTAATTTCTTACCATATAGTCTCGTCCTAAATAGACCGTACAGCCACTATTTTTTAGTGGTGTAAAACGATAGTGTGCAAAGTTTAATATCATTTGATTTGTTGGTAGATTAAGGACTTCTTGCATACCTCTGATCTCTTCCCAAATTTGAGGTGCGTATGTTTGGAAGATATCATATGTTTCCTTTATGTGGATATCAAAGCGAGGCATACGTTTTTTCCATTCTTTTTCTCTATTTTTTAATAATGGTGTTTGTTGCATCCATTGAGCTGTTTGTACACCTAAATCGAAATGCGATCCGCGGTGAGTTAATATATCTGTTTTTACTTTTTGCATAATATAAAACTCCTGTTTTAGTTGTGTAATCTTACAAATTTGTAACTTTATTGTAACCCCATGTTAATTGTATTATACGATGCTTGTCGTTATTATAAGTATAACAACGACGACTGGTTATTTATTTTCAAATTAAAATGAGGTGATTGCAATGGCAAATTATTATGATGCTGTTAGAGATGCAATGAGTACTTGGTGGGGCAAGTAATTGACTAAGTGGCTGGGACAAATTAATTGTCTCAGCCTTAATTATTATATAGAGTTAGTGGAATATTTGCATGAGCGCGAGCTCAGATCAACTATTTATCCATATTAACTCTAGTGATTTTTGCCAGGGTAGAACCGCGAAATATTTTTAAACAAATTAGATTTCTTTTCCACTCTTTTTCCATATGACTAATAAATGTAATCTTTCTAAGAGTTCTGTTATTATTAAAGTATTAAAGGTAGTAATTAATATACAGTCTTTAATTATAACTTAAAGCATTACTACAATAATATCATATTATTACTATAATAATATTTAAATTAAAGTAGTGAAAAGCGAGTATATATTTATTGATGCTTTTAAGTATGCTATCATTAATAATGGATATGTTAATAATTTATTGAGGTGAAACAGAATGTGGAATTTTATTAAAGGTTTATTTAAATTTGTATTCGGTACAATCCTAACTGTATCATTAGCAGCAGGAATTGGTGCAGTTGTGTTCGCTTATATTTTCAAAAAAGACTTTGAAGATATTGAAAGCAAAACAAAAGAGATTGTTTCAGATATCGAATCTAATAATTAAGTTATTGATAGGTCACTTTAGAGTGTTCTATTCAGACTGTCGACAAAGTCTCCGACTTTGTAGGCAGTTTTTTTGTGTACGCTTGCTGCTGGCACTGCCTTAGTCTGTAGTCTTTGGCTAGTGCTATTCTCGCAGGAGTCGGCTTAAATCACTGCCGGTATTAAACAAAAAAATGATAATATATAGATTAAACAGTGCGGCGTTTATTATATTGAATAAACCAATTAATAAAAGACCACTGCTATTTGAAAAATAACTATACAAATATAAACAACAAACCTTAGGCGAACTATCACCTAAAGTTTGCCTACATTCTGAATAGAACGCTTTAGAGTGTGCTATTTTCTTATGCATATCGGTAGTAAATATTTGATGAGACAATTAGTTGTTCTTTCGTAATAAACATAAGCTTAGTTGAACTTTCCACAGTTATATTAAGTGAAATAAGACTAAGTATAAGATTTTGTAATATAAGAACGTAGGAGTTATGGGTTATATGGATTAATACGAGTGATATCAAAAAGTGATAATTTAATAATTTCTGAGTTGTTTAGCGAATAGCCCTCTAAATACATATGAACCATGTCTATATTTTTAATTTTTAATGTTATGTGTTCTAGCCATCCGGATTGGTAATATTCAATTATGATATGTTGTTCTGTATGTAGTGCTTGATGAAGTTGTAAATTAAGATCACTCAATTGATCGTCTGATAATGTTGGGCGATCAATCTTATTTTGATCAATCAAATATTGTTGTATGGTTTCGAATTGTTCTGGTAAGGTAGCGAATGGTTGCCATTTAACCATGCCGCGACCTTTGGGGATATTTGGATTTAAATATTCTCTAGGGATATTTCTATAATCAGTTTCATTCTTAAATTTCTTCGGAATCATTTTATCACCTCAATATCATTATAGAACATATGTTCGATTTAATAAAGTGATAATTCATTATATTGTATTTGTAATAAATCTCTATTAAAATGAAACTATCATAATATGGAGGGGTTTTCATAATGACGATAGGTTATGTCGGTACTTATACAAAAAAAGAAGGTAAAGGGGTCTACCGTTTCCAACTTGATGAACAAACAGGGAAAATAATTGAAGTTGAAACTGGGTATGAACTAGAAGCCTCAACTTATTTAAATCAACATCATTCATTTTTATATGCAATAAATAGAGAAGGCGACAATTGTGGTATCGCTAGTCTTAAGATAGAGGAAGATGGTAAGTTAAGTCTCATTAATAAATGTTTAGCGTCAACAGCTGGTACTGGCTGTTATGTTGCGGTATCACCAGATGGTAAATATATTTTTGAAACTGTTTATGGTGCAGGTTTAGCACGTATATATGAAGCAAATCCACATACAGGAGAAATTATTCGACTTATACAGGAATTAGCTCATGATTTTCCAACTGGTCCGTCAGAGAGACAAGATCATGCACATGTTCATTTTATGGATATCACGCCAGATAAAAAATATGTAGTGGCGATGGACTTAGGTACAGACAAATTAGTGACCTATGAGTTTGGTGATGAAGGATACAGTGAATATGCTGTGTTTGATTTTGAACCAGGTGATGGGCCTAGACATATTACTTTCCATGAAAATGGTAAATATGCCTATGTAGTTCATGAAATATCAAATATTGTAAGTACAGTAAAATATGAAGATGGTAAATTTACAGAAATAGAACGTCATTTGACGATTCCAGAAAATTTTGAAGGCGACACAAAATTAGCAGCAGTGAGGCTATCAAAAGATCAAAAATTCTTATACATTAGTAATAGAGGGCACGATAGTATTGCTATTTTCAAAGTAGCTGATGAAGGCAACATGATTTCATTAGTGGATATTGTATCAAGTGGCGGCGAGTTTCCACGTGATTTTAACATTACTGATTCAGATGATTACTTAGTGTGTGCACATCAAGAAGGTGATTATGCGCTTACTGTATTTAGACGTGATAAAGTAACAGGCGAACTAGAAAAAGTAGACGATAAACACACTGCGCCTGAAGGTGTTTGTGTACAGTTTTTAAAAGAAATATAAACTTAGAAGTTTATTAAATAACCCAATTACTAACTTAATAACATAAAAAAAGCGCCTTTCCCAAATGTAATGGGAAGGCGCTTTTTTATGCTATAGAACTTTCATAAACAGAGTTACTTATTAAAGAAGGCCTTAATATATTTAAATTTCCCTTTGTATGGTGGAAACAATAAACTTGATTCAAGTCGAGTTGATTTAAAAATATATGATTTGTCATGGCTAAATGTATCAAAACTGTATTTACCATGGTATTGACCAATACCAGATGCGCCAACACCACCAAATGGTAAGTTTGAATTTGCCAATTGCATCAAGGTATCGTTAATTGCGCCACCACCAAATGATATTTCATTTAATACACGTTCTGTCGCATTTTCATCTTCGCTAAACAAATATAAGCTTAGAGGTTTAGGTTTGGAACATATCAAATCAATAGCTTCATCAAAATCATCATACGTAATGATTGGTAAAATAGGTCCGAAAATTTCTTCTTCCATTATTTTAGCATTAAAAGTAATCCCATCTAATAGTGTAGGCGCAATGTACCTTTCATCTTCATTTGATTTACCACCAAAGGCAATCTCAGCATGATGAATCTTTAATAAATTATCTAAACGACTAAAGTGCTTAAGGTTTACAATACGTCCAAAATCAGGGCTTTCTTGAATGTTGTTACCGTAAAATTCGGTAATGGTTTTTTTTAGCGCAGCGATTAATTCATCCTTCACTTTACGATTCACAAGTATATAGTCAGGAGCAACACAAGTTTGTCCAGCATTTGTAAATTTCCCAAAACTGATACGTTCACTTGCGACTTTAATATTTGCTGTTTCATCAACAATTACTGGAGATTTACCACCAAGTTCTAACGTTACAGGAGTTAAATTTTTACTTGCTGCTTGATACACAATTTTACCAACTTGTTCGCTACCTGTGAAAAAGATATAGTCAAATGGTAATTGGATTAATGATTGTGTAGTTTCAGCATCACCTTCACAAATACTAATATATTCAGGATCGAATACATCCTCAATTATATGTTTAATAACTTCTGAGACGTTTGGCGTGAACTCAGAAGGTTTGAGTATGGCAGTATTTCCAGCTGCTATAGCACCAATAAGTGGTTCAATTAATAATTGGAAGGGATAATTAAAAGGTCCAATTATTAAAACTGTGCCATAAGGCTCTTTTATGATATAGCTTTTAGTTGGAAACATATAAATAGGCGTATTGACTTGTTTTCTTTTAGCCCAATTTTTAAGTTCTTTACGAGCATTTTTAATATTTTTTAAGGTGAAGCCAATTTCTGTAGCATAAGCTTCAACTTTATTCTTACCTAAATCTTTTTGAAAAGCCTCTAATAAGGCGTCTTCATGGTTTTTGATACTTTTACCTAAAAGTTTAAGTTGTTTTCTTCTGAATTTTAAATCTTTAGTCACGTGTGTTTTAAAATATTGAGTACTATTGTGGAAAGTTTGCTCTATTGAATTCAAATATATTCCTCCTAGTATGATAGATGCAATTCGTAAGTATAAGTGATAAAAAACTGGAACATATGAACTATGCTCCAGTATAATGAATTTTTAAATCTAGATATTTAATTAAAATCACCTTGAAACTGTACTAACTTAAAGGCGATTGATTAGTTTAAAGCCTCTGTGATTTGTGGAACTACTTGTTTTTTACGTGATACAACACCAGGTAAGAACGCAGTATTGTTATCAAGCTCTACATCGAAAGCAACACCAACTTTATCTTTTTCAGCACCAACGACTAAGATTTTAGAGTCGCTATTAATAATGTCTGTAACAACTAATACAAATAAATCATATTTTTCATTAGCACTTACTTCTAACATTTCTTTTTCCAATTCTTCTTGACGTGCAAATACTTCATCTATATCAACAGTATTAACTTGTGCGATACGAGTTACATAGTCACCCATGTTGAATGACTTTGCATCCATAGTTAAAATGTCTGTTGCTGATTTTTCTTTAGTAGAAGCGCCAGCTTTTAACATTTCTAAACCATAAGTTTCTAGGTCAACGCCAGCAATTGATTTTAATGCTTCAGCTGCTTTTACATCTTCTTCTGTACAAGTAGGTGATTTGAACAATAGGCTATCTGAGATAATTGCTGATACCATTAAACCAGCAATTTCTGGTTTGATTTCAAAACCGCGTTCTTGATACATTTTGTATAAAATCGTAGCTGTACAACCGACTGGTTCAGAACGGTAGTATAGTGGTGCTGCCGTTTCAAAGTTAGAAATTCTGTGGTGATCGACCACATGGTGAATTGTAGCATCATTAATTGAATCAGCACTTTGTTGGAATTCATTATGGTCTACTAATATTACTTTTTGATCGGATAAATCATCATTAAGTAACGCTGGTGCAGTTACATTAAAATGATCTAAAGCATATTGTGTTTCAGGTCCTACTTCGCCTAAACGGTATGCTGTAGCTTCAGTGTTACCTGTTTGTTGTTCGAAATCTGCCATGATAATAGCAGATGAAATTGCGTCTGTGTCTGGATTTTTATGTCCGAAAATATAAGTTTTTGCCATATCTAAATTCTCCTTATTTATATAGTTACTATTATTCTAGCACGATTTTGCATAGTTATTCTACTACAGCACCTAGTGAATTTTTAAAATGATCTAAAGCCCATGCATGACCCGAAGGATTAAAGGAAGCAACCCCGCGATGTGAAATAGTTATTGCGTACCCTAGATTATAAGCACTAATTGCTGAATGAAGCACGCAAATATCTGTACATACTCCGACAAATTCCAAGTGTGTAATATTTCGCTCTCTTAGCATTAAATCTAAAGGGGTCCCACAGAAAGCATCGTAACGTGTTTTATCTAGGTAATGTATGTGATCATTAAACAAAATATTTTGATAAATATCATTCACTTTGCCATAGAGTTCTCTACCAACAGTACCAATAATATTATGTGGAGGGAATAAATTACTTTCTGGGTGATATTTATTTTCTTCATAATGTAAATCCATCATGAAAAAGATATCGTGTTGTTTTTTGTTGTACACTTCAATTCGTTCAACAATATAGTTTTCAATCTGCTGACCTGGTAGGCCACAAGTTAATTTTCCGTTGTCAGCTACAAAGTCATTCGAGTAGTCAACAACGATTAATGCGCTTTTCTTCATAAGATAAAAACACTCCCAATAAACAATATAAAAGTAATTATATACTAAGTCGGTCAATCAATAAAGGGAGCGTAAATGCGTTTGAAAGATATCATTTTTGTATATTATAAAGTAATAGCTCAGAAAGGAATTAGCATATGATCATTAATGCAAAACAATTTGGTTTAAAAGGAAAAAGTAAATACGCAGATACAAGAGCGATACAAAAAGCGCTAAATTATGCTAAGAAACATAAACCAACGACGATATATGTACCAGAAGGTGAGTATCATATACGTAAACCACTCGTTATATATGATTCAACAACGCTGTTACTAGACGAAGCGGCAGTACTTAAAAGATGTGGAAAAGATACATTGTTGAAAAATGGACGAAGATTCAAATTGTATTATGGGTATAAAGGCAATAGTCATATTTACATATTTGGTGGCACATTTGATATGAATGGTTTCAAATATCCATACAATAATACGACAATGTGTATGGGACACGCAGAAGATATTCAGATACAAAATGTAACTTTTAAAGATGTTGTAGGAGGGCATTGTTTAGATGCGTGTGGTATCAATGGATTGTATATCAATAATTGTAAGTTTTTAGGATTTAGAGATCCAGATGGAACGCGTTTTTTCTCTGAAGCGGTTCAGATAGATATACAGGTTCCGGGTGCCTTTCCTAAATTTGGTGCTACCGATGGAACAATTACTAAAAATGTAATTATAGAGCATTGCTATTTTGGTGATTCAGATACACCCACAATGCAGAGTTGGAACCGTGCAATTGGCTCACATGCCAGTCGTTATGATCAATATTATCAAAATATTCATATCCGCTATAATATATTTGATGGATTGAATCAATACGCACTTACCCCGTTGAAATCAAAAAATACTTATATTCATCATAATATATTTAAAAATTGTGCTGGTGGGATAAGGTTTTTAGCAGTTAAAGACGGTAAAAATGCGAAAGACTTAAAAGGTAAAGAGCGTGGGACCCAAGCTGGCAGTAATTTAAATATTTATCAAAATCGTTTTATTGGTGAAATGAGTAAAGAATCAATACGCATTCAAAGTTATAATGAGGTTAAACATCAAACTGTACTTATAGCAGATAATAGTTTTGATCATTCATCACAAAGTATGCATTTACAAGATATAGAGGGATTAATATTATTTAATAATAAAGAGAGTGTTATTAAAATAAAAAAAGTTCGTGTAGAATGATTATATTTTTGAAATAAAATCATAAATATTCTTTATATAAGCGATTAAAAATACTGACCCTATTTAAAATATATTATGTTATACTCTAATAAATTATTATGAATATTCAGATAATAATTAAAAGGGGGAAGACATTATGAACGATTTAAATAAAGGGGATATGAGACGATCACATTATTTGACGTTTTTTTCAAACAAAAAGGAAAAGAAGTCATATAATGCTAGTCAATTAACAGGTTTAATATTGGGACCGTTATTATTTGCATTAACGTTATTATTATTTCATCCGGATGATTTATCGGGTAAGGGTATTTATGTTTTAGCAATCACACTTTGGATAGCGACTTGGTGGATTACTGAAGCGATACCTATTGCTGCGACTAGCTTGTTGCCGTTGATTTTATTACCAGTTGGTCATGTATTGAATCCAGAAGAAGTTTCAGCTCAATATGGTAATGATATTATTTTCTTATTCTTAGGTGGTTTTATTTTAGCTATAGCAATGGAAAGATGGAATTTACATACTCGTGTTGCTTTATCTATTATTAATACACTTGGTACAAGCACTGGGAAGATTTTATTAGGCTTTATGATTGCTACTGGATTTTTATCAATGTTTGTTTCTAATACCGCAGCCGTGATGATAATGATACCTATTGGTCTTGCGATTATAAAAGAAGCAAATGAATTAAAAAGTCAAAATACTAAACCAGAAAGTATATCTAAATTTGAACAATCTCTTGTGCTTGCGATTGGTTACGCAGGAACAATTGGAGGACTTGGTACACTGATTGGTACACCCCCTTTGATAATTTTAAAAGGGCAATATCAATCAGCATTTGGGGAAGAAATTAGTTTTGCTAAATGGATGATTATTGGTGTGCCCACAGTCATTGTATTACTCTTCTTAGTTTGGGTATATATTCGTTATGTTGCATTTAAGCATGATATGAAAGAATTACCTGGCGGACAAAAATTGATTAAAGAAAAATTAAATGAATTAGGTAAAATGAAGTATGAAGAAAAAATCGTTTCAGTTATATTCTTACTTGCCAGTTTCTTGTGGATTAGCAGAGAATTTTTATTAAAAAATTGGTCAGTTACTTCAGAAGTTGCTGATGGCACAATTGCAATGTTTATATCTGTTTTGTTATTTCTTATTCCTGCTAAAAACAAAGAAAAACATAAGAGGATTATAGATTGGGAAGTTGCTAAAGAATTGCCTTGGGGTGTTTTAATACTGTTTGGTGGTGGTTTAGCTTTAGCAAAAGGTATTTCAGAAAGTGGATTGGCAAATTGGCTTGGTGAACAATTGAAATTAATCGAAGGTGTAAGTCCATTGATTATTGTTCTTGTAATCACAATATTTGTTTTATTCTTAACTGAAATTACATCAAATACAGCAACAGCTACAATGATTTTACCTATTTTGGCAACACTTTCTGTTGCAGTAAATGTGCACCCGTTATTACTTATGGTACCAGCAGCTATGGCTGCCAATTGTGCATATATGTTACCAGTTGGAACGCCACCAAATGCTATTGTATTTGGTACGGGTAGAATAAGTATCAAGAAGATGGCCTCTGTAGGTTTTTGGGTCAATTTATTAAGTATAGTTGTGATTGTCTTGGTTGTGTATTTCTTAGTACCACCAGTGTTAGGTATTGATGTTACAAAACCATTACCATTGAAATGATAAAATAAGAATCACTTATATTATATAGAAGGCATATCGTATCAAAGTTACTCAACGTAACGCTATGGTACGGTGTGCTTTTTTAATAATGTATCAAGTTAATTAATTTAATTTATAAATAAGTAGCTATTCATAGTATAGTGGGTATGTAATAGACAAAAAATGCCTACAAAGTCTGAGTAGACGATGTCGGCATTGTGATAATTATCATTGAATAGTTTTCTTTGACGATAAATAACCTAGTTTAATAGCATTTTTTAATTTATATCAACGATTGAATTATGAAGTAGCTTGTTGCTCATTAGCTTGTGCTAATTCAATTTATTAAATGAACCAATTATAGTAACTTGGAAGTCTAAAGTATTGAGAATTTTAATTACTTTAGATAAATCTTCTGTTATTGGCGTGTCTGCTTGGACAAAAAAGTGATACATACCTAATTGAGTTTTTAAAGGTCTAGACTCAATCCAAGATAAGTTAATATTAAACAATACAAATGTGTTTAATATACTAGCTAATAACCCTGGTTTATCGAACTGTGGGGTTATAAGTAACATAGTATCGCTAGCATTTTCTATATGACGTGGTTGGTTACTAACAACTAAAAAACGAGTAACGTTATGTGGATAATCTTCTATATTTTGCTCTATAGGTGTGTAACCATATGTTTCTCCACTGCCAAGTGGTGCAATAGCACCGACGCCATCCTTAATCATATCTAAGCTTTTAATTGTGCTATCTACGTAATCAATCTCGAAGCCATATGATTGGATATATTTACTAGTTTGACTAATGGCAGGTCCAATAGAATAAACTTTTGAAATATCGTTCACAGAAGCGTTATCAACACCATATAGTGCAAATTGAATATCTAAATGTAGTTCGCCTTGTGCATAAATATTTTGTTGTGTTAATGCATCTGCAACGATATTAATCGTGCCTTCTATTGAATTTTCAATTGGCACAACAGCTATGCTATCGTTGTCTTCAGATACAGCCGCGACTACCTCATATAAATTAGACTTTGATACATAATCTATGTCTGCTTCTGATTGGTATTGTGTTGCAGCTAAGTACGAAAAAGTTCCTTTTGGACCTAAATAATAAAGTTTCATTTGACGTTACCCCTTATTTATATGTGTGTGGTAGCGTAGTTAATGAAATGGACAACCAGTAGCTTCTGTTTTTTTATAAAAGAAATTAGGTTCTTTCATAACATTTTTATATCCATGATGATAATTGGATACTAATGTGGGTGACAGGGAAGGAGCTAGCCATGACCATTTACCAGTAACTTCTCTACCATTGCTTGTTTCATTTAATTCGAATCTTTCAAATTGCTTCGATGCAGTGAGATGATCAACAATAGATACCCCTGCTTTTTTAAATGAGTGATAAACTGCATAATTCAATTCGACAAGTGTGCGATCTTTATTGAAAGAATTATTCTTTAGTGTATCAAATTCAAACGCTTCTGCAACACTTTCTAATAAATTATAACGATAAGCATCTGTGAAATTACGTACAGCTATTTCATTTACCATATACCAACCATTAAATGGTGCGGTTGGATATGTCATACCACCAATCTTTAAATCCATGCTTGATATGATTGGCACCGCGTACCATTTTAATCCAAGTTGCTGTAATTTTGGAAAATGATCATGTTCAATTGCAACTTCTTTGATTAAATGTGGTTGATATTCATGATATTTCATTGCACCATCAGGCATCTTATAAATTAAAGGTAAAATATCGAAATCAGTACGAGCACCACGCCAGCCAAGATGTTCAGCAAGTTGAGTAATGCTTTTTTCTGCGGGATCACCTATATCTTCATAACCTGCATATCTGATTAATTGATTATTAAATATTTGTGGGGGATTATCCTTCGAGAATATTGTAATATAAGGTTTTATTCTCCCGTTATTTGTTGCTGTTGCAATATGGTTTTCGATTGCATTAATAAACTCATTTTCAGATTGTATGTGTCTTGCATCAACAACAGTTAATGAATCCCAAAAAAATCGCCCAATACAACGATTAGAATTACGCCAGGCCATTTTAGTTCCATAAGTTAATTCTTCTGCGGTATGTTCATAAGTTCCAGTTGTTTCGATGGCATATTCAATTTCTTTAATTCTTTTTGAAATACTTTGATTATCATAATTTAATTCTTTATACATTGTTTCGATGAAGGATTTTGCTTCTTTTAACATATAAACACCTCAATAAAGATTATAAATCATTTTTGAATTTTTATAATCTTATATCATATAAATGTCACGACTTTGTCGTTAGTCATGTCACATTTTAAACAAATTTAAATTATAGATTAAATTGTATATGAAAAAGATATAATCTTATGTTGAATTTTCCAGTATATTTAAGTCCTCTTTCATGTGCTATCAAGCTTTCATTTATGCTAAACTAATGGAAAAGCCGATTGGAGAGATGGTTGTGTACCAATTTGAAGACGATACGTTAGTATTGCATAATGATTTATATCAAATAAATATGGCAGAAAGTTATTGGAATGATGGGATTCATGAACGTATGGCAGTATTTGATCTGTATTTTAGAAATATGCCATTTGATAGTGGGTATGCTGTTTTTAATGGATTGAAACGTGTCATTGATTACATTAATAGTTTTCACTTCTCAGAATCAGATATCGATTATTTAAAATCTATTGGTTACCAACAAGATTTTCTAAGTTATTTAAAAAATTTAAAATTCACTGGCAATATTCGTTCAATGCAAGAAGGGGAACTTTGCTTTGGTAACGAACCGTTACTAAGAGTCGAGGCGCCATTAATACAAGCACAATTAATAGAAACGATGCTATTAAATATTGTTAATTTCCACACATTGATAACAACAAAGGCGAGTAGAATTAGACAAGTAGCACATGAAGATATGTTAATGGAATTTGGTACGCGTCGAGCGCAAGAAGCGGATGCAGCACTATGGGGAGCTCGAGCTGCCTACATTGGTGGATTTAATTCTACAAGTAATGTACGAGCAGGAAAACTATTTGGCATTCCTGTTTCAGGAACACATGCACATGCCATGGTACAAACATATGGTAATGAATACATTGCGTTTAAAAAATATGCTGAGCGTCATAAAGATTGTGTGTTCTTAGTTGATACGTTCCATACATTAAAATCTGGTGTACCGACAGCAATTAAAGTTGCCAAAGAATTAGGTGATAAAATTAATTTCGTAGGCATTCGTTTAGACTCCGGAGACATAGCATATTTATCGAAAGAAGCACGTCGTATGCTAGACGAAGCTGGTTTCCCGAATGCTAAAATTATCGCTTCGAATGATTTAGATGAGCAGACAATTACGAGTTTGAAATCACAAGGTGCAAAAGTCGATTCCTGGGGTGTCGGAACAAAACTCATCACTGGTTTTGATCAACCTGCATTAGGCGCAGTTTATAAATTGGTTGCAGTAGAAGATAATAATGGAGAGTACGTGGATCGTATTAAACTTTCTAATAATGCTGAAAAAGTTACAACACCAGGTAAGAAAAATGTTTACCGCATTATCAATAAAAAAACAAATAAAGCTGAAGGTGACTACATTACACTCGATCATGAGGATCCATATGAAGAATCACCTTTAAAACTATTCCATCCAGTTCATACCTATAAGATGAAATTTATAAAATCTTTTATAGCAAAAGATTTACATCATGATATTTTTAGAAATGGTCAACTCGTTTACGAAATACCAAGTGAAAGTGAGGCACAAACGTATCTAAGAAATAGTCTTGAATACTTATGGGATGAAAATAAACGTCACTTAAATCCACAAGAGTATCCAGTAGATTTAAGTACAGCATGTTGGGAAAATAAACACAAACGTATTTTTGAAGTTGCTGAACATGTTAAAGAGATGGAGGAAGAAAATGAGTAACCTACAAGATATTGTTGTTAGAGAAATGAAAGTGAAACCTGAGATAGAAAGTGAAGTTGAAACAAAGCAGATTATTCACTTTATAAAAAGTTATGTACAATCCCACTCATTTGTACAAGCATTAGTATTAGGGATTTCAGGTGGTCAAGATTCAACACTAGCAGGAAAACTGTGCCAAATGGCAGTCGAAGAATTAAGAGAAGAAGGTAATTCATGTGAATTTATAGCGGTTAAGTTACCTTATGGTGAGCAAAAAGATGCTTCAGAGGTTGAAGACGCATTAACCTATATTCAGCCAGATGAAATCAAAACTATAAATATTAAACCTGCAGTAGATCAAAGTGTACAATCACTTAAAGATGCTGGAATTACTTTGACAGATTTTCAAAAAGGAAATGAGAAAGCTAGAGAGCGCATGAAGGTTCAATTTTCAATCGCATCTAACAAAAAAGGCATCGTTGTAGGTACGGATCATTCTGCTGAGAATATTACAGGTTTTTATACTAAATATGGAGACGGTGCTGCAGATATTGCGCCTTTATTTGGTTTGAATAAAAGGCAAGGTAAACAATTATTAAAATATTTAGGTGCACCCAAACATCTTTATGAAAAAGTACCTACTGCCGATTTAGAAGAAGATAAACCTCAGTTACCTGATGAAGAAGCGCTAGGTGTAAGCTATAATGATATCGATGATTATTTAGAAGGTAAATCAGTACCTAGTGATGCAAAGACTACAATAGAAAATCATTATATTAAAACTGCACATAAAAGAGAGCTAGCATATACAAGATATACTTGGCCAAAAAATTAATTAAGTTCCAAATATTTTTAGTGACAAAATAAAAAGATGTTGGTAAAATAACTTGAATTTGATATCAGAAAGGAAAATGGTCATGTCAGTGATAACATCTAATCCATGGTTAATGGTTTTAGCGATTTTTATTATAAACGTTGCCTATGTAACGTGTCTTACAATGAGAACAATATTAACACTTAAAGGTTATCGCTATGTAGCTGCAATTGTCAGCTTTTTAGAAGTTCTTGTATACGTCGTTGGATTAGGCATGGTAATGTCTAGTTTAGATCAAATTCAAAATGTGTTTGCATATGCATTTGGATTTTCAATTGGGATTATTGTAGGAATGAAAATAGAAGAGAAATTAGCGCTAGGTTATACTGTCGTTAACGTTACCTCATCTGAATATGAGTTAGATTTACCACGACAATTAAGAGATTTAGGTTACGGTGTAACGCACTATACAGCTTATGGTCGTGACGGAAATCGATTAATCTTACAAATTTTAACGCCAAGACGTTTTGAATTTAAGTTAATAGAGACCATTAAACAAATAGATGAAAAAGCATTTATTGTGGCTTATGAACCTCGTACGATTCACGGTGGTTTCTGGGCGAAAGGTGTTAGAAGTAAAAAACTTAAACAATATGATACGGATGAAGTTGAAAGTATATGAAAAAACAGCAAAAATTTAAAGTCGAAGAAAACGAAACAATTCAAGATTGTTTGCAACGCATGCGTGACGCAGGTTACACACCTGTGAAGCGCTTTGAAAAACCACTTTATAAAGAGAATGAAGATGGAACTTTCGAAGTGTATAAACAAGAAATAGAATTTGTTGGTAAAATTTTACAATAATGATAGGTAAACCGTTATGGAATCACATGTCCATAACGGTTGTTTTTATCAGCACTTAAATATTTTATGCAGATAGTTGAAAAGGTTTATACTTTTCATAAGAATTCTGTTAAACTAATAATGAAAAGAATAAACACGAACTTTTATTCAAAATTATGTTTTAATGTACATGTTTTAAGGCGTAATATTAACAAAAATTATGTATGATAGGAGCTTATTTCAATGATTGAACGTTATTCTAGAGAAGAAATGTCTAATATTTGGACTGATCAAAACCGCTATGAGGCGTGGTTAGAGGTAGAAATCCTTGCGTGTGAAGCATGGAGCAAATTAGGAGATATACCTGCAGAAGATGTTAAAAAAATACGACAAAATGCCAAGGTTGATGTGGCACGTGCTCAAGAAATTGAGCAAGAAACACGTCATGATGTTGTTGCGTTTACAAGACAAGTATCAGAAACACTTGGTGAGGAACGCAAATGGGTTCACTACGGTTTGACATCAACAGATGTTGTAGACACTGCGTTAAGCTATGTTATTAAACAAGCAAATGATATTATTGAAAAAGATTTAGAACGTTTTATTGAAGTATTGGCACAAAAAGCGAAAGACTATAAATACACATTAATGATGGGACGTACACATGGCGTACATGCTGAACCAACAACATTTGGTGTTAAGATGGCATTGTGGTACACAGAAATGAAACGTAATTTAGAACGTTTTAAACGTGTAAGAGAAGAAATAGAAGTTGGTAAAATGAGTGGTGCAGTAGGTACTTTTGCAAATATTCCACCTGAAATTGAAGCATATGTTTGTGAACATTTAGGTCTAGACGCAGCCCCAGTTTCAACACAAACATTGCAACGTGATCGTCATGCTTATTATATTGCGACGCTTGCTTTAATTGGTACATCAATGGAAAAATTCGCTGTAGAAATACGTAACTTACAAAAAACTGAAACTCGTGAAGTTGAAGAAGCATTCGCGAAAGGTCAAAAAGGATCTTCTGCAATGCCACATAAACGTAATCCAATTGGTTCAGAAAACATTACTGGTATCGCACGTGTAATTAGAGGTTACGTAACAACTGCATATGAGAACGTACCATTATGGCATGAACGTGATATCTCACATTCATCTGCTGAACGCATCATGTTGCCAGATGTTACAATTACATTAGATTATGGATTGAATCGTTTCACTAATATTGTAGAAAGATTAACAGTATTTGAAGATAATATGCTTGATAATATCGATAAAACATTTGGTTTAATTTATTCACAACGCGTATTACTTGCTTTAATAAATAAAGGTTTGGCTCGTGAAGCTGCATATGATAAAGTACAACCAAAGGCTATGGAATCTTGGGAAACAAAGACACCGTTTAGAACTTTAATTGAACAAGATGAGTCAATTACAGAATTATTGACTAAAGAAGATTTAGATGAATGCTTCAATCCGAAACACCATTTAAACCAAGTGGATACAATTTTCCAAAGAGCTGGTTTAGAATAATTGAATTTTTCAAGTGAAATCATTACACTTTAATGTATTAGTACGTTAAACTGAGATTAAATTGAAAAATACAGGGGTTGTTTTAAATGCAAATAGAAAAACTAAAAGGGAAAGCATTAGATGAATTGTTTGATGCTATTTTAACACTAGAAAATAGAGAAGAATGTTATCAGTTCTTTGATGATTTATGTACTGTTAATGAAATTCAGTCATTATCACAGCGGTTACAAGTAGCGAAAATGATTAAACAAGGCTATACGTATGCAACCATTGAACAAGAGTCTGGTGCATCAACTGCAACTATTTCACGTGTGAAAAGATCATTGCAATGGGGTAATGATGCTTATACGATGATTCTAGAGCGCATGAACATAGAAACGGCCGATTAACGATTTCACAAATTAGAAAATAAAAGATTAGGCTTAGTAGAGCTAGCGATAAGATATTAAACATCTTATCGCTAGCTTATTTGTTTGTTTTAATAAGCAATATGATTGGAACTATTAAGAAGCATTTTCAAATGTATGCATATTAGGAAAGTTGATTTAAATGTTTATAAAAATAAAGTGAGGTAATTGATAGATAACAACGAATAAACATAATAGTCAATGAACTGACTTGTGTAATTGAGTGAAAGGAAGTAACGTTATGTTCAAAAAATTATTATTTGGTTTGTTAATGTTATTTGGTTTGTTAATGTTATTATTATTAGTCTTTATATTTGGAATTGTTTTGACAGTATTTTCGAATTCATACACACCAACTAAATCGAGTATTGTGAAACCTACCAATGCCTTGCCAATCATTAATAAAACACAAGGCGTTACACGTGTAAATGGCCATGTAATTGTAAATAAAAAATATAAACTCCCGCCAAAATACCAACCAGGTGAAGATAAAATAGCAAAACAAAATTTTAATAAATTATTAGCTAAAGGCGAAGCAGCGCAATTAGATTTAAAGTTTTCTAGCGGTTATCGAAGTTATCGAGAACAACAAAAAGTAGTGAAAGAATATGAAGAAAAAGATGGTAAAAAAGTTGCACATCAATATACTGCAAAACCTGGGCAATCAGAACATCAAACAGGTCTTGCATTTGATGTTGGTACCAATAAACTGTTAGATGACTTTCATAAAGATTTTGAGAAAACCAAAGAAGGTCGTTGGTTAGCGCAAAATGCATCGGACTATGGCTTTATTATTAGATATCCAAAAGGTCAATCACATGAAACGGGCTATGCATATGAGGCGTGGCATCTTCGTTATGTTGGTAAACCGCTTGCCAAAATGATTGATGAACAAGATACTAATTTAGAAAGTTACTATCGTTTAAATGAAAAATGAAATTAAAACAAACAAATCACTTCGAAAATTCGGGGTGATTTTTTCTACATCATTTTAGAACTCATAGCATAAAAATGATATAATCAAATGTATGCTAAAAGAAGGAGTAACATGTTATGGATGAGATTAAAAAGTGGAAACATATTTTTAAATTAGATCCTGCAAAGTCAATTAGTGACGAGGATTTAGAGCTAATTTGTAAATCTGGAACCGATGCTATTATGATAGGTGGTACAGATAATGTTACCGAAGATAACGTTTCACACTTAATGAAAAAAGTTAATACTCATTCCGTACCGCTAGTATTTGAATTTTCAAATGTAGATAGTATTGTACCAGGGTTTGATTTATATTTTATACCTACAGTGTTAAATAGCATGGATGTAAAGTTTCATAATGGTATGCTCTTAGAAGCGCTGAAAAACTATGGGTATTTAATTGATTTTGAAGAAATAGTGTTCGAAGGTTATGTTGTTCTAAATCCAGATTGTAAAGTAGCAAAATTAACACAAGCTAACACACAAATAACAACAGAAGACATTGAAGCTTATGCACAAATGATTAATGATATTTATAAATTACCGGTCATGTATATCGAATATAGTGGATGTTATGGAGACGTTGATATGGTAAAAGCAGCAGCTGATTCATTATCGACTACACAATTATTTTATGGTGGTGGTATTAGCGATTATAAAGAAGCAGAGGCAATGGCTTCCGTAGCTGATACAATCATCGTTGGCAACATAATTTATGAAGATATAAACAAAGCACTAAAAACAGTTAAGATAAAGGAGACACATAAATGAATGCATTAGTTAATAAAATGAATGACGAACAAAGCCAGGCAGTACGTACAACAGAGGGTCCATTACTTATAATGGCAGGCGCGGGTTCAGGTAAAACACGTGTCTTAACACATCGTATTGCTTACTTGTTAGATGAAAAAGGAGTGTCTCCGTATAATGTTTTAGCGATTACTTTTACAAATAAAGCAGCTAAGGAAATGAAAGCGCGTGTCCAAACTTTAGTTGGGGAACAAGCTGAAGTTATTTGGATGTCAACGTTCCACTCAATGTGTGTGAGAATTCTTAGAAGAGACGCGGATCGTATTGGTATTGAAAGAAACTTTACGATTATTGATCCAACTGACCAAAAATCAGTTATTAAAGATGTTTTAAAAAATGAAAATATAGATAGTAAGAAATTTGAACCTAGAATGTTTATAGGCGCAATTAGTAATTTAAAGAATGAATTAAAGACACCTGAGGATGCGCAAAAAGAAGCAAATGACTACCATACGCAAATGGTTGCGACTGTATATAAAGGTTATCAACGCCAACTTTCAAGAAATGAAGCGCTAGACTTTGATGATTTAATTATGGTGACAATCCGATTATTTGAACGTGTTCCAGAAGTATTAGATTATTATCAAAACAAATTCCAATACATCCATGTAGATGAGTATCAAGATACGAATAAAGCGCAATACACATTAGTGAAATTATTAGCATCAAAATTCAAAAATTTATGTGTAGTGGGAGATTCCGATCAATCAATTTACGGTTGGCGTGGTGCAGATATCCAAAACATCTTGTCATTTGAAGAAGATTATCCTGAGGCAAAAACAATTTTCTTAGAACAAAATTATCGTTCTACTAAAAATATATTAAATGCAGCGAATGAAGTTATTAAAAATAATTCAGAGCGTAAGCCTAAGGGATTATGGACAGGGAATACAGATGGAGATAAAATTCATTACTACGAAGCGACAACTGAACGCGATGAAGCAGAATATGTTGTACGTGAAATTATGAAACATCAACGAAATGGTAAGAAATATCAAGATATGGCAATTCTATATCGTACCAATGCACAATCACGTGTTCTGGAAGAAACCTTTATGAAATCTAATATCCCTTATACAATGGTCGGGGGCCAAAAGTTCTACGATAGAAAAGAAATTAAAGATTTATTAAGTTACTTAAGAATAATTGCAAACAGTAATGACGATATTAGCTTACGTCGTGTTATTAATATACCAAAACGTGGTATTGGTCCATCTTCAGTAGATAAAATTCAAGCATATGCCGTTCAAAATGATTTGAGCATGTTTGATGCATTAGCAGAAGTTGATTTTATTGGTTTATCTAAAAAAGTAACACAAGAGTGTATAACTTTTTATGATACGATGCAAAACATCATCAAACAGCAAGAGTTTTTAGAAATTACAGAGATTGTAAATGAAGTATTAGAAAAATCAGGTTATCGTGAAATGTTAGAACGTGAGCAAACTTTAGAATCTAGAAGTAGATTAGAAAATATTGATGAGTTCATGTCTGTACCAAAAGATTATGAAGAAAATACGCCGTTAGAAGAACAATCTTTGATAAACTTCCTTACTGACTTATCATTAGTTGCTGATATAGATGAAGCACAAATTGAAAGTGGTATAACGTTGATGACAATGCATTCTGCTAAAGGTTTAGAATTTCCGATTGTTTTTATAATGGGAATGGAAGAATCGCTATTCCCGCATATTAGAGCGATTAAAAGCGATGATGAACATGAAATGCAAGAAGAAAGACGTATTTGCTATGTGGCTATTACACGTGCAGAAGAAACATTATACTTAACGCATGCTACATCTAGAATGTTATTTGGTAGACCACAGTCTAATATGGCATCTAGATTCTTAAGAGAAATCCCTGAAGATTTATTAGAAAATGAATCTAAGCGTAAGTCTACTTCTCAAAGCCAAGGAAATCGTTTCCAATCAGCTACGAAACAACCTGCTAAAAGAGCACATAGCCAAAAGACTACTGCTTCAAGGAAAGCTCAAGCAACAACTAATTGGAATGTTGGTGATAAAGTGATGCATAAATCTTGGGGTGAGGGTATGGTTAGTAATGTGAAAGAAAAAAATGGTTCAGTAGAATTAGATATTATCTTTAAATCAGAAGGGCCGAAACGCTTACTAGCACAGTTCGCACCAATTGAGAAGAAGGGGGAGTAACAAGTGGCTGATTTGCAATCACGTGTAAATGAATTACATGAATTATTAAATCAATATAGCTATGAATATTATGTTCAAGATAATCCATCCGTGCCTGATAGCGAGTATGATAAGTTGTTACACGAATTAATAGATATTGAAACAACTCATCCTGAATATCGAACAGACGATTCACCTACAGTGAGAGTAGGCGGTAGTGCGCAATCGACATTTGAGAAAGTGCAACACGATACCCCTATGCTTAGTTTAGGCAATGCATTTAACGAGGAAGATTTGAGGAAGTTTGATCAACGTATACGTGACAACATTGGTGATGTGGAGTATATGTGTGAATTAAAGATAGATGGTTTAGCTGTGTCATTAAAATATGAAAAAGGAAGATTTGTTCAAGGATTAACGCGTGGTGATGGTACAACAGGTGAAGATATAACAGAGAACTTAAAAACCATTCACGCTATTCCTTTAAAAATTAATGAACCTAGAACATTTGAAGTTCGAGGTGAGGCATATATGCCTAGAAAATCTTTTTTTAATTTGAATGAAGCTAAGGCAGAAAATGATGAACAGCCTTTTGCAAATCCAAGAAACGCAGCTGCAGGTTCACTAAGACAATTAGATTCTAAACTTGCAGCTAAACGTAAATTAAGCGTCTTTCTATATAGTGTGAATGATTTTACGCAATTTAACGCAGATACTCAAAGCGAAGCGTTAGATGAGTTAGACCAATTAGGATTTAAAACAAATCAAGCACGCCAACGTGTTCAAACGATAGACGAAGTGTTGGCATATATCGAAAAGTGGACAGATCAACGAGAAGCTCTGCCATATGATATTGATGGTATTGTCATTAAAGTGAACGCTTTAGAACAACAAGAAGAACTTGGATTTACCCAAAAATCACCGCGTTGGGCTATTGCATATAAATTCCCTGCAGAAGAAGTAATAACAGAGTTGTTAGATATTGAGTTAAGTATTGGTAGAACGGGTGTTGTGACACCAACTGCAATACTTGAACCGGTAAAAGTTGCAGGAACAACTGTTTCTCGCGCTTCGTTACATAATGAAGATTTGATACATGAGAAAGATATTAGAATTGGTGACAGTGTTGTTATTAAAAAAGCTGGAGATATTATCCCTGAAGTTATCAAGAGTGTGTTAGATAGACGTCCTGAAAATGCAGAACAATATCATATGCCTACACATTGTCCTAGTTGTGATCATGAGTTAGTAAGGATTGAAGGCGAGGTTGCATTACGCTGTATCAATCCGAAATGCCAAGCGCAATTAGTAGAAGGTTTAATACATTTTGTTTCTAGACAAGCTATGAATATTGACGGTCTAGGCACAAAAATGATTCAACAATTATACGAAAATGAACTGATAAAAGATGTAGCTGATATTTTCTATCTTACGAAAGTGGACCTAGAGCCACTTAATCGCATGGGTGAGAAAAAAATCGATAACCTGCTTAAAGCTATCGAGTTAGCAAAATCTAATTCACTTGAACAATTATTGTTTGGATTAGGTATAAGGCATCTAGGTGTGAAAGCAAGCCAAGTCATTGCAGAAAAATATAGTACCATGGATAAGTTATTTGATGTCACAGAAGAAGAATTGATAGCAATCCACGATATTGGACATAAATTAGCACAATCAGTAGTAACTTATTTAGAAAATGAAGATATTCGTGCACTTATTGAAAAATTAAAAGCTAAAAATGTTAATATGACTTATAAAGGTGTTAAGACAAGTGAACTTGAAGGACATCCTGAATTTAAAGATAAAACAATTGTCCTTACTGGTAAGCTGTATCAAATGACACGAAATGAAGCATCAAAATGGTTAGCGTTACAAGGTGCAAAAGTAACAAACAGTGTTACTAAAAGTACAGATTTAGTCATTGCAGGTGAGGACGCTGGATCTAAGCTAACTAAAGCAGAAAAATTCGGTACCGACATTTGGTCTGAAGAAGACTTTGTTCAGAAACAAAAAGAAATTGAGGGATAGAGGAGATAATGCATGAAAAGAACGATAATATTAATCATTTCAGCAATTTTTGTATTATCAGCATGTGGTCAAAACGAAGAGAAACCAAAAGAAAAATCAAATGATAATGAACAGCAACAAGAATCAGGTTCTGTAAAAGAAATAGCAACTGATAAAAATGTACAAGGTGATAACTACAGAACAATTTTACCTTTTAAAGAAAGTCAGGCTCGAGGATTATTACAAGATAATATGGCTAATAGTTATAATGGAGAAGACTTTGAAAATGGGCTTTTAGATTTAAGTAAAAGTGTATTTCCAACTGACGAATATTTATATCAAGATGGACAATACTTAGATAAATCCACAATTAATGCATTTTTAAGTCCAAAGTATACGAAATCTGAAGTAGATAAGATGGATGAAGATGAGCGTAAAGAGAAAAAAGCAAATGAGAATTTAGGACTTAACCCTTCTCATAATGGTGAAACAGATCCTGAAAAAATCGCTAAAAATTCACCAGCCTATTTATCTAACATTTTAGAACAGGATTTTTATGGTAGCGGTGATACTAAAGGTAAAAAAATCAAAGGCATGACAATAGGTTTAGCAATGAATAGTACATACTATTATCAAAAAGAAAAAGATGGCGAAACTTATAGTGAAGATTTAGATGATAAAGAAATTAAAAAGCAAGGTAAGCAAATGGCAGGGGAGATTCTATCTAGAATTCGTGAGCATAAAGAATTGAAAGAAATACCAATTCATTTTGCAATCTACAAACAAACTGGTGAAAATTCCATTGTACCTGGAGAGTTTATTGCAGGTACAACTGTTGAAGAAGGTAAAACTCGCATCAATGACTGGAAAGATATTAATCAAAAGACAGTCTTATTACCTTCACAAGAAGCGGCTGATTTAGATGAAAACTTAAATAATGATTTTAAACAGTTTAATGATGACTTACAAACTTATTTTAATAACTTTACTCAAGCAGTCGGAACGGTTAAATTTGATAAAAAAGAAGCAAAACAATTATCTGTCGATGTACCAATTGATTACTATGGTAAAGCAGAAACAATTGGTATCACCCAGTATGTGACAGAACAAGCAGAAAAATATTTTGACGATATAGATGAATATGAAATTCATATTAAGGATGGTAATAATCCAAAAGCCTTAATCAGTAAATCAAAAGATGATAAAGAACCGCAAGTTCATATTTATAAAAATAATAATTAGTAAATAGAATATATTAAATTAACGCCCTACAAGATTGTCAATTTATGTCAATTTTGTAGGGCGTCTTTATATGATATAAATAATTAGAAAGTGTTTATTCTTTAATCATTTGTTTGACCTTATTGAGATCTTTTTCGACTAAATCTCCAGGTTTTTTAGTATATTTACTAACAAGGTAAGTTACAATCACACTTGCCAAGAAACCAGGTATGATTTCATACATACCAAATATTTCATTGATGTTAGCTAAAGGTTTTATCCAAGCAATCCAGATAATAACAACTACTGCACCTGTAATCATTCCAGATAAAGCCCCTACATGTGATAAACCTTTCCAGTATAGTGAGAAGATGACTAAAGGACTGAAAGCAGCGCCAAATCCTGCCCAGGCATTTCCGACTAAATTTAAAATAGTATCATTTGGTGACCAAGCAATCCAAATAGCAACAATGGCTACTAACAATACAGATAACCTACCAACCAAGACGAATTCTTTTTCGTGTTCTCGAGCATTATCTTCTCCACGAATTAATTTATAAAAGTCTTCAGTTAATGAACTAGAAGTTACAAGTAACTGAGATGATATTGTACTCATAATGGCTGCTAATATCGCTGCTAATAGGAAACCACCTACAAGAGGATGGAATAAAATCTGACTCATGACAATAAATAGTGTTTCAGGATCTTCTAATTGAATATTGCGTTCAGAAATAAATGCAATACCAGTAAGGCCAACTACTACAGCGCCTAACAAACCTATAACCATCCAGCTAATACCAAGTCGTCTTGCTTTAGGTAACAGTTTATGTGTTTTAATAGACATAAACCTAACGATGATATGTGGTTGGCCGAAATAGCCTAACCCCCAAGCAAATAATGAGATAATCCCTAATACTGTTGTACCTTTAAATAAGTTCATATTTGTTGGTTTCATTTCAGCTACCTGCCTAAACGTATCCAATCCACTGAGCTCTATGAGAGCAACAATGGGCACCATGACCATGGCAATTAACATGATAACGCCTTGGAAGAAGTCTGTAATCGAAACTGCTAAGTAACCTCCAAAAAAAGTATAAAATATGACAATCGCAGCTACTATAATAAGTCCCCAGTGATAGTTCAAACCAAAAGCGCTTTCGAATAATTTGCCCCCTGAAACAAAACCAGAGTGTGTATACAGCGTGAAGAAAACTACGATAATTAAACCAGAAATAATTTTTATATAATTATTTTGATCATTCAGTCTATTTTTGAAAAAATCTGGTAATGTAATCGCATCGCCTGCGAGTTCAGTATAAACTCTCAACCTAGGCGCTACGACAAAGTAGTTCACATATGCGCCTAATGAGAGACCGATTGTTATCCACATTGCTGAAAGCCCTGTGCTATATACAGAACCAGGTAATCCCATAATCATCCAACCACTCATATCCGATGCACCAGCTGAAAGAGCGGTGACATAAGGACCAATACTTCTGCCTCCAAGCATAAATTCACTTAAATTACTTGTAGACTGTTTATACCCATAATAACCAATAACGAGTAGTATAATGAAATATATTACGATCATAATATAAGTTTGCCAACCCGCATGAACTTGATTAGCTAATGAAGTGCCCAAAATCAGCATGGTTCATCATCCCCCTTTGTCTTTATCTATTAAATTGTTGTACATGAATGATTATACAATTAAATTTATAAAAGGAGTAGTACTATTTTTATTTTTAACAATATATTGCTTTTTACAACATATTATTAAGCGCTTACATATCGTGTTGTAATGATACACTTGTTATGAATTTTTGTGATTTAATATGCAAATGAAAACGATAAATCTATAGATAAGGTTAATAAAGCTATTACAATTTAAAAAATAATTGTTATAACTTACTAAATTAAATCGTTTTAATTTGCGTATATTATTGAAAAACTTAGATTTTTGGACGGAATTTTGGTACAATTTTGTAATGAATGAGTAAAAAGGAGGCTTTTATTTAATGGCTAAAGTTACACGAGAAGAAGTTGAACACATCGCTAATTTAGCAAGACTTCAAATTAATGAAGATGAAACTGCAGAAATGCAAAACACTTTAGAAAGTATTTTAAACTTTGCTAACCAAATAGATACAGCAGATACAAGTAACATTGAACCAACATATCATGTATTAGATTTACAAAATGTATTACGTGAAGATAAAGCAGTCGAGGGCATTCCCCAAGAGCTTGCATTAAAAAATGCTAAAGAGACGGAAGATGGACAATTTAAAGTACCATCTATCATGAATGAGGAGGACGCTTAAGATGACGATCCGTTATGAATCTGTGGAGAATTTAATCAGCTTAATCAAAAACAAAGAAATAAAACCATCACAAATTGTTAATGACATTTACGATGCAATTGATGAAACGGATCCAACTATTAAATCATTTCTTGCGTTAGATAAAGAAAATGCAATTAAGAAAGCACAAGAGCTTGATGAGTTACAAGCTAAGGACCAAATGGAAGGTAAGTTATTCGGTATCCCAATGGGAATTAAAGATAACATTATTACCGAAGGTGTGGAAACAACTTGTGCTAGTAAAATGCTAGAAGGATTTGTACCGATTTATGAATCAACTGTAATGAACAAGTTACATAATGAAAATGCGGTACTTATCGGTAAATTGAATATGGATGAATTTGCAATGGGTGGTTCAACAGAAACATCTTATTACAAAAAAACAGTGAATCCATTCGATCATACCGCTGTTCCAGGTGGCTCATCTGGTGGTTCAGCAGCAGCTGTAGCAGCAGGCTTAGTACCGTTTAGTTTAGGTTCAGATACTGGTGGCTCAATCCGTCAACCAGCTGCATACTGTGGTATCGTAGGTCTAAAACCAACATATGGACGTGTATCTCGTTTTGGTCTTGTTGCATTTGCATCATCATTAGATCAAATTGGTCCATTGACACGTACAGTTAAAGATAATGCACTAGTGCTAGAGGCAATTACAGGCGTTGACGAAAATGATTCAACTAGTGCTCCTGTTGAAGAAGCTGATTATACAGCTGACATAGGAAAAGACATTAAAGGTCTTAAAGTAGCTTTACCAAGTGAATATTTAGGCGAAGGTATTTCTGATGAGGTTAAAGATTCAGTTAAAGAAGCAGTTGAAACACTGAAATCATTAGGTGCAATAGTTGAAGAAGTATCATTACCTAATACGAAGTATGGTATTCCATCTTATTATGTTATTGCATCTTCAGAAGCATCATCTAACTTATCTCGTTTTGACGGTATAAGATATGGCTATCATTCACCTGAAGCTAATTCATTAGAGGAATTATATAAAATGTCTAGAAGTGAAGGTTTTGGTGAAGAAGTTAAACGTCGTATCTTCTTAGGTACATTTGCATTAAGTTCAGGCTATTATGATGCTTTCTACAAAAAATCACAAAAAGTTAGAACTTTAATTAAAAATGACTTTGATCGTATTTTTGAAAATTATGATGTTGTAGTAGGACCTACTACACCAACTACTGCATTTAATTTAGGTGAAGAGATTGATGATCCACTTACAATGTATGCGAACGATTTACTAACAACGCCTGTAAACTTAGCAGGGTTACCAGGTATCTCTGTACCGTGTGGACAATCAAATGGTCGACCAATTGGTTTACAATTTATTGGTAAACCTTTTGATGAAAAAACATTGTACCGTGTCGCTTACCAATACGAAACACAATTCAATTTTCATAATGAATACGAAAAATTATAAGGAGTGGAAATCATGCATTTTGAAACAGTTATTGGGCTAGAAGTCCATGTTGAGTTGAAAACAGATTCTAAAATGTTCTCATCATCACCAGCGCATTTTGGAGCGAAACCAAACTCAAATACAAATGTAATTGACCTTGCATATCCTGGTGTCTTGCCAGTAGTAAATAAACGTGCAGTTGATTGGGCTATGAGAGCATCAATGGCATTAAATATGGAAATTGCTACGGAATCAAAATTTGACCGTAAAAACTATTTCTATCCAGATAATCCAAAAGCATATCAAATATCACAGTTTGACCAACCAATTGGTGAAAATGGTTATATTGATATCGAGGTTGATGGAGAGACAAAACGTATTGGTATCACACGTTTACACATGGAAGAAGATGCTGGTAAATCAACACATAAAGACGGCTATTCTTTAGTTGATTTAAATAGACAAGGTACGCCATTAATTGAAATCGTATCTGAACCAGACATTCGTTCTCCACAAGAAGCGTATGCTTACTTAGAAAAATTACGTTCTATTATTCAATACACAGGCGTTTCTGATTGTAAAATGGAAGAAGGTTCACTACGTTGTGATGCTAATATTTCTTTACGTCCATATGGTCAAGAAGAGTTTGGTACAAAAGCAGAACTTAAAAACCTAAATTCATTTACGTATGTTCGTAAAGGGCTAGAATATGAAGAAAAACGTCAAGAAGAAGAATTGTTAAACGGTGGGGAAATTCTTCAAGAAACACGTAGATTTGATGAATCTAATGGTAAAACATTATTAATGCGTGTTAAAGAAGGTTCTGATGACTATCGTTACTTCCCGGAACCAGATATTGTTCCTTTATACGTTGACGATGAATGGAAAGCGCGTGTTCGTAAAACAATTCCAGAATTACCAGATGAAAGAAAAGAAAAATATGTTAATGAATTTGGTTTACCAGCTTATGATGCACATGTACTTACACTCACTAAAGAAATGTCAGATTTCTTCGAAGGTGCTGTAGCACAAGGTGCTGACGTCAAATTAACATCTAACTGGTTAATGGGCGGGGTGAACGAGTACTTAAATAAAAACCAAATTGAATTATTAGATACTAAACTTACACCTGAAAACTTAGCTGGAATGATTAAATTAATCGAAGACGGCACAATGAGTAGTAAAATCGCTAAAAAAGTATTCCCAGAACTTGCTGAAAATGGTGGGGATGCGAAGCAAATTATGGAAGATAAAGGCTTAGTTCAAATCTCGGATGAGGCAACGCTTCTCAAATTTGTAAATGAAGCATTAGATAATAATGAACAATCAATTGAAGACTATAAAAATGGTAAAGGTAAAGCGATGGGCTTCTTAGTTGGTCAAATTATGAAAGCTTCGAAAGGCCAAGCCAATCCACAACTAGTCAATCAATTATTGAAACAAGAATTAGATAAAAGATAATAGTTCACACATAGATATTTATTAATTGCAAAATTGTAATCATGTGTACTAGATCTTCTATATACTCATACTAGTAGGCTGGGACAATTTAATTGTCCCAGCCTTAAACATTACATTACAATAGCTAAAGCTCAGGTAAACATTCAAACCCACTTCTCTAATAGAGCCAATTTTTGATTTGTTAAGTTAGTGGCTCTTACACATGAGTACCTGCTCAGCTGATCCGCTTTCAAGAGCTAGTGGGACTTATGCATGAGTGAGTTCAGCTAAACCTTATAGTCCAACTAATACAAGTCATCGTCAAGGAGAGAAAGCAATAGTTTTAAAGAAACTAAATTTCTTTGTCTCTCTTGTTCTTATACACACGGTTAGGTATTTTCTTTTAAAATTTAACCTAAAATGCTTTTATCATCTATGTAAATCATTTAATATAGGTAATGAGTATACGAAGTTGAGGGATAAATTATGAGAAAACGAGCTAGAATCATTTATAACCCAACATCTGGCAAAGAACTTTTTAAACGTACGTTACCAGATGTTTTAATTAAATTAGAAAAAGCAGGTTTTGAAACAAGTGCTTATGCAACTGAAAAAGTCGGAGATGCTACAACAGAAGCAACACGTTGTTTAGAACAAAATTACGATGTACTCATAGCCGCTGGTGGTGATGGCACTTTAAACGAAGTTATCAATGGTATAGCAGAAAAAGCCAATAGACCGAGTTTAGGTATCATTCCAATGGGCACTGTTAATGATTTTGGTCGTGCGTTACATTTACCTACCGATATAATGAGTGCGATTGATGTTATCATTGAAGGTCACATTACACGTGTAGATATAGGGAAAATGAATAGCCGCTATTTTATTAATTTAGCCGCAGGAGGACAATTAACTCAAGTATCGTATGAAACACCGAGTAAATTAAAATCCATTGTTGGACCGTTTGCATATTATATAAAAGGATTTGAAATGTTACCACAAATGAAAGCAGTAGATATCCGCATTGAATATGATGACGAATTATTTCAAGGCGAAGCACTGTTGTTTTTACTTGGTTTGACAAATTCAATGGCAGGTTTTGAGAAATTAGTACCTGACGCAAAATTAGATGATGGTTATTTTACTTTGATTATCGTTGAAAAGGCGAATCTTGCAGAACTAGGTCATATAATGACTTTAGCATCAAGAGGTGAGCATACGAAACATCCAAAGGTACATTATAAAAAGGCGAAATCTATAAGTATTTCCTCGTTTACCGATATGCAACTTAATGTAGATGGGGAATATGGTGGTAAACTACCAGGTAATTTCTTGAACTTGAAACAACATATTGAAGTTTTCACACCAAGCGATATACAAAATGAAGAAATAGTTGAACAATAAAATATAGAATAAACTACGAGGTTAGGTCAGTCTACAAATATTCCCTAACCTCTTTTAGTGTGGGGTGAAATAATGAACGCAATTCAAAAAAATGAAGTTGTAGAGGGAAAAGTTGTAGATTTAACGCACGAAGGGCATGGTGTTGTTAAATTAGATCGCTATCCTGTTTTTGTTCCTAATGCATTAATTGATGAAATAATTGAATTTAAAGTGATTAAAGTGAAAAAGAATTTTGCAATAGGTAAATTAATGACTATTAAAGAACAAAGTGAGTCGCGTGTAGAACCACCATGTGTCTATTATTATAAATGTGGCGGTTGCCAGTTACAGCATATGACTTACCAAGCACAATTAGATATGAAAAAAGAACAAGTGATAAATTTATTTCAACGAAAAGCAGGATTTAAAGATGTGGTGATACACGATACGATTGGAATGGATAATCCTTGGTATTATAGAAATAAATCACAAATTCCAGTAGGTAAAAATAATGAACATGAAATAATAACTGGGTTTTATCGTCAGCGCAGTCATGACATAATCGATATGGATGAATGTTTAATACAAGACCGTTTACATCAAGACGTAATAAACAAGGTTAAAGTATGGTTTAACGAACTTAATGTGAGTGTTTATAATGAACGTCAGAAGCAAGGATTAATGCGTCATGTCGTTATTAGAACGGGACACCACTCAAGGGAATTAATGGTTATTTTTGTCACAAATGGCAAAAAATTTAAACAAAGTGGTATCATAACAGATAGATTAGTAGCGGATTTTCCAGAAATTGTCAGTGTTAAACAAAATATAAATACAACACATTCTAATGTAATCATGGGAGACAATTCATATACTTTATATGGAAAAGATGAGATTGAAGATACATTATCTGATGTTACATTCAAAATTAATGATCAATCATTTTATCAAATTAACTCCATACAAACTGAAAAGTTATATCAACGTGCTATAGAATATGCTGAATTACAAGGTGAAGAAGTTGTGCTTGATACGTATTGCGGTATTGGTACTATCGGATTATACATGGCTCCAAAAGCGAAACATGTCTATGGGGTTGAAGTTGTTCCTGAGGCAATTAAGGATGCACAGTTAAATGCGACTATAAACCAATTTGAAAATACTACTTTTGTCTGTGGCAAGGCCGAAGATGTTATCTTAAAATGGGAATCAGAAGGAATTAAACCAGATGTAGTAATGGTTGATCCACCACGAAAAGGGTGTGACGAAACATTTTTGGAAACATTATTGGAATTAAAACCCAAAAAGATCGTCTACATTTCCTGCAATCCATCAACACAGCAACGTGATGCTCAATTACTAGCACGTCATTATAAATTAACGCAAATAACACCTGTAGATATGTTCCCACATACAACACATGTTGAAACTGTTGCGCAATTTGAGAGACTTTAGATTTAAATCATTAAGTTAATTGGATGTTTTATTATATGTAGTAATTGTGAAATTAATTAATTAGTTGTTTACTGAGTATTGCAGTTTATTGCAAATCGAGTAAGTTTGTTAAAATTTAATTACAAGCAACTAACTTTCTTGAAAAGCCCTTTATTAGTGGAGATAATCGTTGTATACTCTAGGTAATAACGAATGACATGGAGGGTTGACTGATGTTCAAAATTGATTTATTTTCAAGCAAAAAGGCGCTTGAAGGCTTTATCTTATTTCAATTTACGATTGTGATGATTAGCATTTTAGTATCTTATAAATTAGCTTATTCTATGACACATATTATTGAACAGAATATTGTTTTAAATTTGTTGCTTGGCATAATAGGTTTTGCAGTTGTATACTTTTTACATGAATTTATTCACAACATTATGTTTCGAATGTTTGCAAAAGGTAATAAACCTACATATCGTATTCGATTAGGTTTAATGACAACACATATGCCAAATGTTTATTTTAAAAAATGGCAGTACATCAGCATCATGTTAGCTCCATTAGTCATCATTACAAGTGCGCTATTCGTATTATTTTCTTTCTTTGCATATTCATCGCTTATATTCATAGCATGTTTCCACATAGGATACTGTGTGTTGGATTTGTACTTTCTATCAGGTGCTTTTAATAAAAATGTGCAATTGATTGAAGACACAGAAGATGGTATTATATTTTACACTAAAGCTTCACTCCAAGACTTACAAACAGAAGCAAAATAGCATATATTTAATATAAATTGTTTTTAATGAGAGAGTTAGGATTCTACTATTAAAATACATATTGACGATACGTTCAGTGTGTATTTTAATAGCTAGAACTAACTCTTTTTTTAATGAGCAAATTTGAAGAATTAAGATATAGTAAATTGTAAGATATAAGTAATATAAAATTTGAAAAATAGTCAAAAGAGGAGGTGAGGTCATTGTCAGAGAGAAGAATCATTCATATTGATATGGATTATTTTTTTGCGCAAGTTGAAATGAGAGATAACCCCAATTTAAAGGGGAAACCAGTTATTGTAGGTGGTAAAGCAAGTGGTAGAGGCGTTGTTTCTACAGCGTCTTATGAAGCGAGAAAATATGGTGTCCATTCTGCAATGCCCACTGCTCAGGCCCATAAACTTTGTCCAAATGGTTATTATGTAACACCTCGGTTTGAAGCTTATAGGGAAGCGTCTGAACAGATCATGAATATATTTAAAAGTTATACGGATATAGTTGAACCACTTTCATTGGATGAGGCCTATCTAGATATTACACATCTTGTCAGACCAGATTTACCCGCTTCTCATATTGCACAATATATACGAAGAGATATTTTTGAAGCGACAAAACTCACTTCATCTGCAGGTGTCTCTTATAATAAGTTTTTAGCAAAGTTAGCTAGTGGGATGAACAAACCCAACGGTTTAACTGTAATTGATTACCATAACGTACACAATATATTGATGGCGTTAGATATTGGTGATTTCCCGGGGGTAGGTAAAGCTTCGAAAGAAAAAATGCATGAGCATCATATATACACGGGGCAAGATTTATATGATCAAAGTGAGCGAGAGCTTATTAGGCTGTTTGGTAAAAGAGGTCACGGTTTATATAACAAGGCAAGAGGGGTAGACCATAATCCGATTAAATCAACGAGGATTAGAAAATCTGTCGGAACAGAGCGAACATTTGCTACAGATATGAATGATGATGATGAAATATTACAAAAAGTTTGGGAATTAAGTAATAAAACAGCAGAACGGTTAGCTAAATTGCATAAATCGGGTAAAACAGTTACCGTTAAAATAAAGACATTTAAATTTGAAACATTATCAAAGCAACGTAGCTTACGTGATCCCGTACGGAACGAAACTGATATCTATAATGTTGCATATAGTTTATATACTGAGTTAAAAGATTCTGATACACCTATTCGACTTATAGGTGTAACCGTAGGGAACCTAGAAAGGGCGACATTCGAAAATATGACAATTTATGACTACATTTAAATTGGTTTGATTTATATAGCTTTAACAACTTAAATGTCTTAACCATGCTTAGTCTTTATCTCTAAGGTCCTTACCATACACCCTGAGCATACTTGGTAAATTGTCATAATGTTTTAAAAGTCTAAATGTAATCATGGCACAAGCTTTAGCGTCGTTTAGAGCATCGTGATGGCCATGAAAATCTAAATCGTAATATTGCATCATATAGTTTAAGCCATAACGGTGATGATGAATTGTTCTTCGTGATAATTGAAGTGAACAAAAATAAGTCATGCACGGTGTTTCAATTCCTAATGATTTAATACTTTCATGGAATACAGTCATATCAAAAGCTGCATTATGAGCTACTACAGGTAAATCACCTATAAATTTTAGCATGTATGGGTATACAGTTTTAAAAGTGGGAGCGTCTGCAACTTCTTCGGGATGAATCCCATGAACTGCAATATTTTGTTGTGAAAAGAAGTCATTAGGATTAATGAGCGTGTAAAATGTTTCTGTTATTTGATGATCAACAACTTTAACCATCCCAACAGAACAAATACTCGTACGTTTTCCATTTGCAGTTTCAAAATCTAGTGCAATAAAGGCGTCTGAATCCATGTTACATGGTTCCTTTCTTAATACTAATATGTAATGACTTTATATAAATATGGCAAACTAGTCAAGTTAGCAAAACGATTCAAAGTGGCTTTTATAACTAGTTTAAAGCATATGATATTGTGTAAGAATAAAAAAAGAGGGAGGGGCGTATGAATCATTTTAACAAAAATTGGTTTCTAATCTGCGCCCTTTATGGTTTACCCAAGTTGGGCATGGCGTATAAAAAAATAAGATATTTATGCTATGGCATTTTAACAGCATAAATATCTTATAAATGGTTTAAATGTAAGATGAGACTTAGGCTTCCTCGTCGAAAGAACGTGCAGCTAGTTCTTTTTCATAAAGATAGAGTGTATTACTATCATCACCAATACGATTTAAATAATCGATGTGTGTTTCAAACATAGCTTCTTCTTCAACTTGTTCATCTAAAAACCAATTTAAGAATGAAATTGTCGCGTAATCTTTATCTTTATTGGCTAAATCAGATAGGTTATAGAATCTACGTGTAACGTCTTGTTCTTGCGCTAAACCATCTTTAAATGTCTCTAAAATACTTGAGAATTCTGTTTTTGGTGCAGGGATAGAACTAAATAGTGCATGGCCACCACGATCATTAATGTAGTCGTATATTTTTTTACCATGGAAACGTTCTTCTTTAGCTTGTTGGATATAGAAGTTAGCAAACCCTTCGTAAGAATTATCATCACAAAAAGCAGCCATAGCCATATATGCATGAGCCGCATAAAATTCATGATTCATTTGTTCATTTAACGCATTCAATAAGTCTTCATTTAACATAATTAATAAGCCTCCAATGCTTTTTTTTAAGTATATCAAAACTATTCATTGTAGTAAATTATACACAATAACGATAGTAAAAATACAATGGTAATTTAGATTTAGAATTGTTTGGAATACAACATAATCATGTTATAATATTCTAGTGAAGAGTAGAAGGAGGAAGTATATGAGACATTGGACTGCAACCCGATTAGCAAAAATGGCTAGGCAAGTGAGTAAAGCTGCCGGTAAAAAAGGTACAGATTTGCCAGGTCAAGTTGCTAGAAGAATAGATAAAAATATATTACGAAAATTAGCTTCTCAAGTTGACGAAATTGTCTTCATAAGTGGTACAAATGGGAAGACGACAACTTCGAATTTAATTGGTCATACATTAAGAGCTAATGATATAGAAATCATACATAATAATGAAGGCGCAAATATGGCTGCAGGTATAACATCAGCTTTTATTTTGCAAAATAATAAAGATACAAAAATTGCAGTTATTGAGATAGATGAAGGGTCAATTCCAAGAGTGCTTAATGAAGTAACGCCGACAATGATGGTTGTTACGAATTTCTTCCGAGACCAAATGGACCGTTTTGGTGAAATCGATATTATGGTCAATAACATAGCAAATGCAATCAATAATAAGGGGATTAAGTTGCTATTGAATGCAGATGATCCATTTGTTAGTAGATTAAAAATAGCTAGTGATACAGTGGTTTATTATGGGATGAAAGCATACGCTTATGAATTTGAGCAAAGTACAATGAATGAAAGTCGTTATTGTCCAAACTGTGGTCGATTATTACATTATGATTATGTACAATATAACCAAATTGGACACTACCATTGCGAATGTGGATTTAAACGTGAAGATGCAAAATACGAAGTATCTCAATTTACACTTACACCATTTATTAATTTAGGTGTAGGAACAACTACATTTAATATGAAAATAGCCGGTGATTTTAACGCGTATAATGCGATAGCAGCATACACAGTTTTGAAAGAATTAGGTTTAGATGATGAAGGGATACGACAAGGTTTCGAAACTTATACTTCGGACAATGGGCGTATGCAGTATTTTAAAAAAGATAGTAAAGAGGCAATGATTAATCTTGCGAAAAACCCTGCTGGAATGAATGCAAGTTTATCTGTGGGAGAACAATTAACTGGTAGTAAAGTTTATGTGTTGAGTTTAAACGATAATGCAGCAGATGGTAGGGATACATCATGGATATATGATGCAGATTTTGAAAAGTTAACTAGACAGCAAATTGAAGCTATTATTGTTACAGGTACACGTGCTGAGGAATTGCAATTACGATTAAAACTTGCTGGTGTTAACGTACCGATTATTTTGGAAAAGGATATATACAAAGCAACGGCTAAAACAATGGATTATAAAGAAAGTTTCACCGTGGCAATTCCAAATTATACTTCACTTGCACCAATGCTAGAACAATTAAACCACTCATTTGAGGAGGTCAAAGTGCAATGAATGAATTAACGATTTATCATTTTATGCCGGACAAATTAAATTTATATAGTGACATAGGTAACATTATTGCATTAAAGCAACGTGCCAAATTAAGAAATATTAAATTGAATGTTGTAGATGTTAACGAAACAGAAGGTGTTACATTAGATGGATGTGATATATTCTTTATTGGTGGTGGAAGTGATAGAGAACAAGCCCTTGCAACAAAAGAGTTAAGTAAAATTAAAGATACTTTAAAAGAAGCAATTGAAGATGGCATGCCAGGACTAACAATTTGTGGAGGATACCAATTTTTGGGTAGTAAATATATTACTCCTGAAGGTACAGAACTTGCGGGCTTAGATATATTGGATTTTTATACAGAATCACAAAAAGAACGTCTTACTGGTGATATCGTCATACAAAGCGAAACTTTCGGCACAATTGTTGGCTTTGAAAATCACGGCGGTCGCACATATCATCCATATGGTACGTTAGGCAAAGTAACACATGGTTATGGCAATAACGATGATGAAGCGGCAGAAGGTATTCATTATAAAAATCTATTAGGCACGTATTTACATGGTCCAATTTTACCAAAAAACCATGAAATTACAGATTACTTATTAGAGAAAGCTTGTGAACGTAAAGGTATAGAATTTGAGCCTAAACAAGTGGATAATACAGAAGAAGAAGCTGCTAAAAGTGTCATTGTTGAGCGTGTACAGAAAAATAATTAATTAAATTTAAAGAATTTACGATAAATGTTCTGAATAAAGTGTATTAAGCGTTTATGTTAATACGATAGCATGATTTAAAACTGATGCAAAAGAGTGGTACAGAAATGATTTTAGCCAAAAATCATTTTTGTACCACTCTTTTTTATTATGTATAATTAGTCGAAAATGTAACTATATATCAATTGACTGATTATAATGTTATTAAGCAAAACGATGATCTAATATGCGATAAATTAATAGTATTTCATAAATAATGTGACTCTTTATTTGGTTTTCGTCAAATTCATCTAAACCTTTGACCGATGTCTTGAGCAATGAAGCGTGACGTGGCTGGCGCTCAAAATGACCAGTAGCATAGATGTTATTTATACTCTGTGCGATATAAAGGATAGCCAATTTTTCATCATGGGTAAATGTTACATTAGTATCTTTTGGTAAGTAGACTAAGTTTGATAAATGAGTTATAAATAATCTATTCGTGTGTGATCGAGTAGTTAATGACTTTAACCGTAACCAATCAGAGTCATTATGTTTATGGTAACTAAGTTCGTCTTTTTGATAAGCTAGTAACATTTCCACTTTCTGATTAATGTCAATTAAAGTATTTAACTGGCGATAAGGTGCACTTTTGGTAAATTTACCAAGTAGGAGTTGGCGCATTCTTAAATTAAAAAGAGCGTACATTTTACGTTCTGAAGTATTAATTGAAGATTCTAATTGCTCATAATACTTTGGAGGTAAAATGATAAAGTTTACAAGGCCAGCAGTTACAAGGCCGATAATAGCTGTTAAAAGTCTGGAAAAGAAGTTGAAGAAATAAGCATCGTGAATACCTGGAATCATGGCCATTGCTGTGAGTGTTGCAACAGTCGTACCTACGTGTAAATTTAATTTTGTACACAAAATGATTGTAAATGTTGCACTAAAAGCATAGGCAAAAGGTGATTGATCACCGAAGATAAATGTAAATACTACGGCAAATAAAGCGCCAATAATTGTTGCTGGCAGTCTTCGATAGCCTTTTTTCAGAGAAGCTTTAGCAGTCGGTTCAATCGTAACAATTGCTGTTAAAATTGCAAAAATAGGGTTTAAGTCTAAAGCTAAACAGAAAAATGCTGTTAAAAATGTAGCTAATCCTGTTTTGATTGTGCGTGCGCCAATAATCTTTTTATACCAAATGTCATTCATAGAAAAACTCCTAATGGTATGTATAGTCGTCAAACCAATATGAAATATTAAAAGTAGTCATGTCATTCGTTCCATAAAATGTTAAACTATACATGTTAAAATTTTCTAATTTATTATATCAAAAAAATTCTGCTATAATAAGGGAGAATATAATATATATAAAGGAACGGGATAATATGATCGTAAAAACAGAAGAAGAATTAACAGCTTTAAAAGATATTGGTTACATATGTGCTTTAATAAGAGATAAAATGCAAGCTGCTACTAAACCAGGTGTAACTACTAAAGAGTTAGATGATATAGCAAAAGTATTATTTGAAGAACACGGTGCAATCTCAGCACCAATTCACGATGAAAACTTTCCAGGTCAAACGTGTATCAGTGTGAACGAAGAAGTTGCTCACGGTATTCCGGGTAAGCGTAAAATAAATGAGGGTGATTTGGTAAACATTGATGTATCAGCCTTAAAAAATGGTTATTATGCAGATACAGGCATTTCATTTGTTGTTGGTGAAGCTGACAATCTCTTAAAACAAAAAGTTTGTGACGTAGCACTAGAGGCCTTTGAAGCAGCGATGACTAGAATTAAACCCGGTGCGAAACTAAGCCAAATTGGTAAAGCAGTGCATGCAACTGCACGTAAAAACAATCTTACTGTAATTAAAAACTTAACAGGACATGGTGTTGGCCAATCATTACATGAAGCACCAAACCACGTGATGAACTATTACGAACCAAAAGATAAAACGTTACTAAAAGAAGGTACAGTCATAGCAGTAGAACCATTTATTTCTACAAAAGCAACATACGTTACTGAAGGAAAGAATGAATGGGCATTTGAAACAAAAGATAAAAGTTTTGTGGCTCAAATTGAACATACTGTCATTGTGACAAAAGATGGACCAGTATTAACTACTAAAATAGATTAGATAGTGTTTCGGTCTAAAGTCCTAATATAAGATGGTTCCGGAGCCTATATTAAAGGTTCCGGATATTTTTTATAATAGAAGCTAATCAATCATGAGGTGATTCTATGAATTATATTAAGACTTACTTAGAAAAAATGACAAAAAACACTTTCTATACTAGTTTAGTAGAATATAGACAGTATTTAGATAAAAAATTAAGAAGTATTGAAATGTACATAAATTATTTACTCGAAAGAAAAGTTTATGTAGCAAAATTAATTGATAATTTAACCTTATCATTAGAAAATAAGTATATTGATATGATAGATGAAGATTACATTTATTGTGCTCAAGAGATTGAGGATATCGAAATAGATAGAATAAAAAATGATTTAAATGAAATGGAAGCAGACTACGCTCGAATCGAATCCGATCTATCACAACAAGCAGTTGAAAGAGCAAATATCGAAACTGAGTGTGATTTAATCGAACGCATAAGTTTAGTCGCTTGAAGAAAGGTGGCGAAACATGACTCATAAATATATATCGACAGAGATGCTTATTGTTTTTACAGCATTGATGATTATTGCCAATTTTTACTATATTTTCTTTGAAAAAATTGGCTTTTTACTTGTTTTATTACTTGGTTGTATTTTAGTTTATGTAGGTTATATTTATTTTCATAAAGTACGTGGACTACTCTCGTTTTGGATAGGGGTCTTGTTAATTGCATTTACGTTGCTTTCTAATAAATACACGATTATAATCTTGTTTGTATTTTTAATAGTACTTATTGTGAGATACATTATTTATAGATTTAAACCTTTAAAAATAACTGCTGCTGAAGAAGAGGTAGATACGCCAGATTTTATAAAACAAAAATGGTTTGGAGAACAACGTACACCTGTATATGTATATAAATGGGAAGACATACAGGTACAACATGGTATTGGAGATATCCATATCGATATGTCGAAAGCGGCAAATATTAAAGAGAATAATACGCTAGTTATCCGTCATATTATTGGGAAAGTACAAATTATCGTTCCATTGAACTACAATATAATATTGCATTTCACAACGTTATATGGCAACGCTTATGTAAATGAGACGTCTTATAAAGTCGAGAACAATAATATCAAAATTATCGAGGAAACTAAAGAGGATAATTATGCTGTGAACATTTATGTTTCGTCCTTCTTAGGTGATGTTGAGGTGATTTATAAATGAATCACTATATTAGAGCAATAGGTTCAATGTTGATATTAGTTTATAGTACATTTTTTGCTATATTTTTTATTGATAAAGTATTTGTTAATATTATGTACTTTCAAGGTATGTTTTATACGCAAATATTTGGTATACCCGTCTTATTATTTTTAAATCTAATGGTTATTTTGCTCTGTATTATTGTAGGCTCTGTATTAGCATATAAAATAAACCAACAAAACCATTGGTTGAAAGACCAAATAGAAAGGTCGATAGAAGGGCAAACCGTAGGGATAAATGATCAAAATATAGAATTGTATAACGAAACCATTGAGTTATATCAAACGTTAGTCCCTTTAAATCAAGAAGTACATAAATTAAGGATGAAAACGCAAAATTTAACAAATGAATCATATAATATAAATGATGTAAAAGTGAAAAAAATTATTGAAGATGAACGACAAAGGTTAGCACGCGAACTACATGATTCGGTTAGTCAACAGTTGTTCGCAGCTAGTATGATGTTATCAGCAATAAAAGAAACAAAATTAGAAGCACCTTTAGATCAACAAATTCCAGTACTAGAGAAAATGATACAAGATTCTCAGCTAGAAATGAGAGCTTTATTATTACATTTAAGACCTATAGGCTTGAAAGATAAATCGCTTGGTGAAGGTATTAAAGATTTAGTTGTAGATTTGCAGAAAAAAGTACCGATGAAAGTTATACATGATATAGAAGAATTTAAAGTACCTAAAGGTATAGAAGATCATTTATTTAGAATCACACAAGAAGCTATATCGAATACATTAAGGCATTCAAAAGGAACTAAAGTGACCATAGAGTTATTCAATAGAGATGATTATTTATTATTGAGAATACAAGATAATGGTAAAGGCTTTAATGTAGATGATAAGGTAGAACAAAGTTATGGTTTGAAAAATATGCGTGAACGTGCACTAGAGATTGGTGCAACGTTTCATATTGTGTCACTACCTGATGCAGGTACGAGAATTGAAGTTAAAGCCCCATTAAATAAGGAGGATTCATATGCCGATTAAAGTTTTATTTGTGGACGACCATGAAATGGTCCGAATTGGAATATCTAGCTATTTATCAACACAACCAGATATTGATGTTGTAGGAGAAGGGAAATCTGGAAAGGAAGCAATTGAAAAGGCGCACCAATTGAATCCAGATTTAATATTAATGGATTTGTTAATGGATGATATGGATGGTGTTGAAGCAACTGAACAAGTGAAAAAAGATTTACCTCATATGAAGGTAGTCATGCTTACGAGTTATATAGAAGATAACGAAGTATACCGTGCGCTTGATTCAGGTGTGGATAGCTACATTTTAAAAACAACAAGCGCTAGTGATATTGCAGAGGCAATAAGAAAAACTTATAACAATGAATCGGTTTTTGAAGCGGAAGTTTTAGTTAAGATGAGAAATAGGATGAAACAACGTGCAGAATTATATGAAATGTTAACAGAGCGTGAGATGGAAATCTTATTATTAATTGCAAAAGGCTACTCAAACCAAGAAATAGCAAGCGCCTCACATATTACAATTAAAACCGTTAAAACACATGTAAGTAATATTTTGAGTAAATTAGAAGTACAAGATAGAACACAAGCTGTTATTTACGCTTTTCAACACAACTTAATTCAATAAGTTACAAAGTATTTAATAAATAAAGGCTAAAACAGAAACGTAATCATTTAATACGTAGAGTTTTAGCCTTTATTTTTATATAAAGATGAGGCGATTTAGCCATAATCGGTATATTAAGTTAGCAGGATTTGTATCTGAACTTCAGCTCAGGTAATCTTTTTATATTATTAAGCTAGTCATCTCTGCTTTCTAAGAATAGCGAAAATTTTTAAATAAATTAGATTTTTTATCCTGCTCTCATAACTAGAGATATTGTAGTATTGTTAAAATTTATTGGTTATTATCTTTACTATTGTTTGAATCAGTAGCTAAATTTACATCTTCTGAATTAGAGTCTTGTTGTTCAGAAGGCGTATGATTTTGCTTGATTTTCGCAAAAGTTTGTTCTTCAGGTGTCTTACCAACAACAACTTTTCTTTGATGGAAAATTGCATTGATTTCAGCACCTATAATGATAATAAAACCAGTGATATATAACCAAAGCATTAATATAATAATACCAGCGATACTACCGTACGTTTTAGAATAATTGGAAAAATTAGATATATATATACCAAATAAGTATGAACCAGCTAAGAAAACGATAGTTGCGAAGATAGCGCCAGGTATGACAGACATTAACTTAATTTTAACATTTGGGGCTAAGGTATATAAGACCATGAATGCAATCAAGACGACAATTACTGGAAGTACATAGCGAATTGTATCAAATACCCATTTCACTTGTTCTCCAAGTCCAAGTGGACCGAATAATAAATCGCCAATTTGTTGACCAAATGTCGGTAATACAAGTGCTACTGGCATAACAATAATCATAGCTAATGTAAATAAAACACTAAATAATTTTGAAACAATAAAATTTCTACTATCTTCAACATCGTAGGCAACGTTAAATGAATTCATCAATGCAGTCATTCCATTTGATGCTGACCATAATGCTAAGATTAAACCTACAGATAAAATACTACCACTAGCATTACTCATGATATCACCAATGATGTCAGCTACCTGTGAAGCATAAGCAGGTGGCACATGATCTTTAATCATGTCTCTAATAGTAGATTGTTTTACACCGACTACAGGAACTATTGATAATAAAAATAATAGCATCGGGAATAGGGATAACATAAAATAATAAGACAGTTGTGCTGATAAACCAGATGCGTCATCTTTTCCTATTCTATATACCAAATAAGAGAAAAAATTAGAATCTTTGGTATATTTTGCTGGTTTGTTAATACGTGATACAAAGAACGCTTGATTGTCCTTTTTGGGTGATTTTGATTTGAATTCGTCAGGTGTAATATATGTACGATCACGTTTAATCTGCTCACTACTATTTTTGTTTGAGTCCTTATTTTCCATCTCTTTAGCAGAATTTAAAAAGTTAGAATTAGTTTTTTCTTTTTTAGACATATCAAAACTCCTTATGTATTTATATTTTTAATATACTTTAAAATGATAATAAGGTAAATATGTGTTGCAATATTCTTACTATAAACATGAAATGAATAATTTCAGATAATATTGTGAATCATAAAATAATATAAAAAGGAGCGAGACAGAAATCAAGAGTTTAATTTGATTTCATGTTTCGCACCGAGTTAGAGTGATTGATATCTAAAAAATTAAAATGACTAATACTTAGTATTTAAATATCAATTATTACTGTGTATTGAATTGCTATAAAGTTACAAACTTGGAATTTCAGTTTGTTAATAATAACCCATTAGCATACAATATAATATCTCATGTTTATTTCAGAGACTTCATTAGCTGTTTAAACGATTGTTTTTACGTTCAACAAATGTGTTTTTAGCTTCTTTTATTGAACGTTCCAATTCAGGATTATTGCGTCTGATTTCTTCAACAACATCTTTCCAGTAAAATACTTCATCTTTTATATTATTAATTGCAGATGGTTTTTGAGGACGGTTGCCTTCTTTTCTATCTTTGATAGATTGTTTTAAAGACTGTCTTGTTGATTTGTCTGCTAATGTTGCTGCACCTCCGATGATGGCACCTATTAATATTCCTGGAATTAATTTGTTTTGCATTATATTTTACCCCTCTCTTAAGTTTGCATCTTTAATTATAAAATTAATTAAATTATCACAAGATGATTGTACCATTTTATAAACACCTTCGAAATTATTTGTATAATAAGGGTCCGGCACATCAGTCTCATCCATATCACTAAAGTCTAACAATTTGTATAATTGACCTTTAATGTTAGGATTGATTTGTTTAATGTTCTCTACGTTACTTTGATCCATTGCAATGATATAGTCAAAGTCATCATTAGGTTGAAACAATTCGCTAATCATACCGTCGAATGGTATGTTATGCGAGTTTAGAATTGCTTGAGTCCCTTCATGGGGAGGTTCTCCTAAATTCCATTTCCCTGTACCTTTAGAGGATACATTGATATCTTGAATGTTTCTATCTAGTAATTTTTGTCGCATAATGGCTTCTGCCATAGGCGAGCGACATATGTTACCTAGACACACGAATGCTACAGTTGTCATATGAGTACCTCCAAATTTATATAATCCTCATTCCCATTTTAAAGCTTTTTCAATCATTTCTAAAGGGGGAATTATGATAAAAGTTTTACAAGGTAGTTAAATTTGATAAAATGAGAAAAAAAGAGGTGAATAATTTGGCAAATAATAATGAACAAATGATAGACGAAATAAGAGGACGCTTAAATCTTGTGAATCAAAGCGTAATTGATCCGGTGAAGTTTAAAACAGCGAATGAACAAGAGATTCGTGAAATTTATGATTATGTAACATCGAAGGCGTCATTTACGCCAAGTGAAGCATCAGCTATTGCAGAGGCACTTGGTCAGATTCGTCAATAGGAATGGAGTGAGTAAATATGACTCAATTACAAGATAAACTTAAACAATATGCCGAACTTTTAGTAAGTGTAGGTATGAATGTTCAAAAAGATCAACCAGTATTTATTCGTTCGAGCGTAGATGCGCTTGAGTTAACACATTACATAGTAGAAGCTGCTTATCAACGTGGTGCTTCTGACGTTAAAGTCGAATATAGTGACGATAAGTTATCACGTTTGAAATTTGAAAATGAAACAGTAGAACATTTTGAGAAAAATGAAGTTAAATCATATGAAGTTGAAAAACGCATGGATTATGTTAAAAGAGGTGCAGCAAATCTTGCGTTAATTACTAAAGACCCTGATTTATTAAGTGGTATAGATGGGGATAAATTATCCGCTTTTCAACGAGAGTATTCAATGGCATATAAAGGTTATATGGAAGCGAGTCAAAAAAATCAATTTCCTTGGTGTGTAGCAGCGTTTCCATCTAAAGCATGGGCAAAACGTGTCTATCCGGAACTGTCTGAAACAGATGCATACTATAAATTTATTGATGAAGTACTAGATATTGTGCGTGTAGATGGTAATGATCCAGTTATGAATTGGCAAAAACACGTGGACAATTTAAGTCAACATGCTAAAAGGTTGCAACTTAAAAACTATAAAGCTTTTCATTATGTGTCAGAAGGTACAGATTTAGAGATTGGTTTACCTGAAGGGCATATTTGGGAAGATGCTACGAGTTATACAAGTGAAGGTCAAGCTTTTGTAGCTAACATACCTACAGAAGAAGTTTTCACTGCACCACATCGATTGAAAGTTAATGGTTATGTTACGAATAAATTGCCGTTAAGCCATAATGGCAACATTATTGATAATTTTACGTTAACATTTAAAGATGGTGCTGTAGTTGACTTTAAAGCTGAAAAAGGAGAGTCAGTATTACGTGACTTATTAAATACTGATGAAGGTGCAAAACGCTTAGGAGAAGTAGCACTTGTACCTGATGATTCACCAATATCAAACAGAAATACGATTTATTATAATACATTATTTGATGAAAATGCTTCATGTCACATTGCTTTAGGTGCGGCATATGCTTTCAATATTGAAGGCGGCACAGAAATGACAACGGATGAAAAAATAGAACACGGACTTAATGATTCGTTGGTTCATGTCGATTTTATGATTGGTAGCCGCGATTTAACTATTTATGGTATTACACAAAATGATGAAAAAGAACTAGTATTTGAACAGGGAAATTGGGCAAAGTAAGATATAACGATTAATAAATTTACAGTGTTTTGATGTGATTTCAGAACACTGATTTTTATTAGTTAAAAGCAAAGGAATGGATTATATTATGGGAAATGTAAAGCGTAAGTCAATGTCTGCATCAAGAAGTGTTAAGGAACGACAAGTATTTCCGCAAGATACAAACCATTTACATACTATGTTTGGTGGTATGTTGATGGCAAATGTGGACGAAATTTCTGCAATAACTGCAACGAAACATAGTAATTCTCAAGTAGTAACAGCTTCAACAGATTCTGTTGATTTTTTAAAACCGATTAAAACTGGTGATATTGTGTCATATGAAGCTATGGTGTCATATGCAGGGCAATCATCGATGGAGGTTTGTGTACAAATCATTATAGAAGATATTATAAGAAATGAGCGACATTTAGCAGCGTTAAGCTTTTTAACTTTTGTTGCACTAGATGAGGATGGTAAACCACAAGAGGTACCTCAAGTTTATCCAGAGACACAAACTGAAATGTGGTTTCATGACACAGCGCTTGCACGAGTGAAACGTAGAAAAGAACGTAGAAATGAAAGTAAAGAAACCATAGCATTCTTAGCAAATGCTCAAAATATGAAATAGAGATTGGAACGATGAAATCTAATATAATGATAAAAAAGCGGCTAGGATCATTAATGATCTTAGCCGCTTTTTTATCATATTAGTATAGATCGAGCCAATTTTATTTTTATAATTGAATTTAAACCATACGATACATTTTGTTAGCATTTAAAGCATCGTATGTAATGAGTGCATAGCTTTTTCTTTTTCTTTAAAATCAGTTTTTGGATAATACATGTTTTTTACAAGAACATTAGGACCAAGACAACTAAATGATGAACAATGACAATTAAGTGATTGTGCGAGTGAGGAGTTTAACCAATGGTTAAATACATCGGGTAATTTATCATTTTTAATATTTGAAATAGTGCCGTTTTCGTCTCCAAAATCTGTGACAATCACATTACCTGTAAACACATTAACATTTAATCTGTTTCTACCATCTGGGTCATTGCGCATTGTGACATTTGGTGTATCACGCAAACGTTGAAGTAACGCTTGGTCATTTTCGTCATTAATACATGGATAAATGGGTAGCGTACCAAATAGCATCCATAAGTCTGGATCACGTAAATCTAAAAGTTGGTGTATCGCTGCTTTCATGTCTTTAAGTGATAATACATCTAATTGACTTGCAAAATCTGCAGGATACATCGGATGAATTTCATGTCGTTGACATTTCATATCATTAACGATTTCTTTATGAATCTTTTCAAGATGTGGTACAGTACTTTGATTTAACATTGTTTCAGCTGAGACAAACATACCTTGATCAGAGAGAGTGCTAGAATTTGTAAGCATCTGATCATATAATTTAAGTTTGGCTTTTAAAGGAGGTTGTTTATCCATGGCTCCAAAACCAACGTCTGTAAATTCATCGATGGTACCCCAATTGTGGGAAATGTGCATAACGTCTATATATTCAGCGATATCTAAATAGCGATCTAGTGGTAGTGTAAGATTCGAATTCATTTGCGTATAAATACCACGGTCATAAGCATATTTTAATAATGGTTTAACGACATTTTTAATAGATTTCTTCGAAAACATAGGTTCTCCACCAGTAATCGACATTGTTTTAAGATCTGGTATCTCATCGAGGCGACGATAAATTAAGTCCATAGGCAGTGGGTCAGGGTCGGCTGTTTGCAATGTATATCCAACCGCACAGTGACTACAACGCATATTACATAAATTAGTCGTAGTAAACTCTATATTACTTAACGTTAAACGATTGTGTTCTTGCATGTCATTGTAAGCTTCCCAAGGGTCATTGTTTATTGAAATTGGTTTCTTTGAATTAGTAATGTGTAGATTTAGCATAAATTAAACTTCCTTTTTGTTAACTTTGTACTTAGGATAATTGAAAAATAAATATATTTTAGTAATTGCATCATAGCATAATAAATAATTTAATTTATAAGTAGTGATATGATTTATAAAATAAAGTATGTATGATTTTGGAGGAATGAAAACATTAAACAAACCAGACATTCAATTTAATATTATTAAGACTATACCAAAATTTGTCAAATCCATGTTAGGATATAACTATCATAAAAAAAGGAGTCATTTTTAAAAATGGATGAAAATCAAACAATTGATCAAATAAAGGCTAGATTAGAAAAATTTATCGATGACATTGACCATGTTAATCCAGATGAAGTTAAAGTGGAAGATATTGATGAGTGGATTGGCTTACTCGATCAACTAGAAGAAAAAGTTAAAACTGTTTCAAGCTCTTCTGACTCAAATAACGCATAAATAAATGAAAATAAGAAACTATGTTTAAATCCTAGCTATTTAGTCTATATTATATGTAGAACTTAAATAGAGAAAGGTGATTATACATGGCGAAAAAAGTAGCAATCATAGTAACGAATGAATTTGAAGATAGCGAATTAACAAGTCCTAAAGAAGCTATTGAAGAAGCAGGACATGAAACAGTTGTAATTGGCGATGAAGCAAATAGTGAAGTAGTCGGCAAACACGGTGAAAAAGTTACAGTAGATTTAAGTATTGCAGATGCTAATCCTGAAGACTATGATGGATTATTGATTCCTGGTGGATTTTCACCTGACCACTTGCGTGGAGATTCTGAAGGTAGATACGGCACATTTGCAAAATACTTTACTAAAAACGATGTTCCAACCTTTGCAATTTGCCACGGACCACAAATTCTAATAGATACTGATGACTTAAATGGTCGTACATTAACTGCAGTATTAAACGTTCGTAAGGATTTGGCTAATGCCGGAGCACAAGTTGTCGACGAATCTGTAGTGGTAGATAAAAATATCGTTACGAGTCGTACACCAGATGATTTAGATGATTTTAATAGAGAGATTGTAAATCAACTTAACGACTAAGAGTAACGTTAATTAAATTAAATAGTAGTTTAATTTTCCGTAACTGGAAAAACATATGATAACGCATATTGATAAGTGATATATTTAAATTTATCATGAAATAATATGTAAGTGTCACTGTTTTTCCAGTTTTTTTATGGAAATGTAAGTTATTTTATGTGGTTTGATCATAATGTAAAACTTCATGTTGAGGATGGCATACACCCTTGGACTGATTTTTACAATTAGCTCTAGATAAACGTTTAAACTATTGATAAACTCACTTATAATGATATGAGAGCAACATAAAGGAGCTACCGCATGAAAAGAAGCGATCGATATAAAGAAAGTAAACACTATAAAGCAAAAGGTTCGAATATACCGCACCACAATACTTACTCACAACCTGTTAGTAAGCCAAAGAAAAAGAAAAAAGGAATCGGATTGTTATTTAAACTATTAATGCCAATCATTCTCATAATAGGCGTTTTTATTGGTGCAATGTATGCTCTGTCTTTAAGAGCAGATGTTGATGAATTAAAAACAATTGAAGACAAAGAAAGTTTTGTTTCTGCTTCAAATATGCCTGATTATACAAAAGGCGCATTTATTGCTATGGAAGATGAACGATTTTATAAACATCACGGATTTGATTTCAAAGGAACTTCAAGAGCACTTTTTTCAACACTAAGTGATAAAAGTGTTCAAGGTGGTAGTACCATCACACAACAAGTAGTGAAAAATTATTACTACGATAATGAACAGTCATTTACTAGGAAGGTCAAAGAATTATTTGTCGCGCATAGAGTAGAAAAAAATTATGATAAAAATGAAGTGTTAAGTTTTTATATGAACAATATATATTTTGGTAGCGATCAGTATACTGTAGAATCTGCAGCGAATCATTATTTTGGTGTGACAACAGATAAGAACAACCCTAATTTACCACAAATATCAGTGTTACAAAGCGCAATCTTAGCAAGTAAAATTAATGCGCCAAGTGTGTATGACATAAATGATATGTCAGGGAATTTTATTAATCGAGTTAAAACAGATTTGGAAAAAATGAAACAACAAGATTATATAACAAATGAACAATATGAAAATGCTATACAAGAATTAGGTGTTTAACTAAATAAAGCAGCAATATGAAATCTAGTACTAAGAGGGATATCATATTGCTGCTTTTTCTATATTTAGGATTAAGCATCTACAAACTTATTTATGTTGTTCATCCTAATATGGATAAAATTTTTAGGCTATTAATGCTATAATTTAGTAATACATATTATGAATTAAAATTAATTTTAAATATACTAGACACTATAATTCCATTCATAAACAATATAAGTTATCCTAATAAGTGGAGTGAGGATTATGCCTAAAATTACTAAAATAGAAGTACAGAAAAAGAATAAAGAGCGCTTTAATTTATATTTAGATGGTGAATTTGAAATGGGTATCGATATGGATACGTATATTCATTTCAATTTAAAAAAAGACCAGATAGTCGAAGTGCAAGATATGGAAAAAATCCAAAACTATGATCAATATAGACAAGCTGTAAATACAGCGATTCAATATATATCTTATCGGAAGAGAACAGATCATGAAGTTATACAACATTTACAAAAAAAAGAAGTTTCAGAATCTGTAATAGCAAAGGTAATAGAATACTGTCATGATCAACGTTTGATTGATCATAATGATTATGCTAATAGCTTAAAAAACACTATGATTTTAACTACTGACAAAGGTCCAGGTATTTTCAAAGAAAAATTGCGTGAAGCTGGTGTCGAACAAATGATTATAGATGATTATGTAGACAAATATGAAGCAGAACAACCATTAGAAGCGGTTGTTAAAGTAGCGAATAAGATTTTAAAGCAAAAAAAGGGACCAGTAGTAAAGAGAAAAGAAAAATTAACTCAGTCATTAATGCAAAAAGGATACTCATTTGAAAAGATTAAAGAAGTTATGGATGAAATGGATTTTTCTCAACCAGAAGAAGAATTAGATGGTTTACTACAACAAGAATTAGAGAAAGTATATAACAAACAGTCTAGAAAATATTCGGGCAGAAAATTGATTAATAAAACCATTGAAGGTCTCATGAGAAAAGGCTATAAATATGATAAAATTAAAGGTAAATTAGAAGAGAGTGGTATAGTCGATGGAACAGAAGAAATTGAGTGAAATGAGTGAAATAGAATTACGTCACGAAATTCAAAGTTATAAAGAAAAAATGAGAAAAGCAGAAATGAATGGTATTTTAAATGAATATGATGTCTATCAAAGTAAAGTTATAATTGCAGAAAGCTACTTAGTTGATAGAACAAAAATTGAACTAGGAAAAATATACAAATTAAATGATGGCACAGGAAGCTATTTTAAAGTTGAAAGATTAAAAGGTGTATTTGCATGGGGCTTTAGAATTAAAAGTGCAGAACCTGAAGAAGGTTTACCTATTGCATTATTAAAATTATAGAAGGATGAAGATAGGATGGGTAGTTCAATTATATTAAAGTTACTGAATGTAACGCATTATTATAGAAATAGAAAATCCAAAAAATGGTATCAACCCTTTGGTTATGATGCAGAAGATATAGAATTGAATAATATTAATCTACATATCTATCAAGGTGAAGCCTTAGGTATAATTGGTGAAATCGATTCCTCTAAATCATTGATAGGTCGTTTGTTGAGCGGTGAAATCAAACCAGATAAGGGTAAAGTTGTGAGAAAGACAGACATGTTTTTCGCGGATATTGAAGATAAATCGTTGTTATCTTTATCTGTAAGTGATTATGTGAAAAATGCAATTACATTATTCCAATACAACACTTCTGAACATAAAGTAGAACAAATAATAAAGTTCTCACATCTTCATAACGCAACAAATGCACCAATTAGTTCTTTAACCGATCAACAGTATGCTCAATTGCAATTTACGTTGGCTAGAACCTCTAAAGCTAGCATTATTATCATGAACCAAATCTTACATAATTTGGATGAAAGTTATTTTGAAAAAGCAATTGAATTAACAGATGAATACATAAATAATAACTTAACAATAGTTATGATAGATGATGATGTAAATCGCATTTCAAGAGCTAGTAATTATTTAGCTTGGATTTCTCACGGACAATTAAGAATGGAAGGTTCAATCAAACAAGTATTGCCTGTGTTTAAAGAACATGAAAAGGATAGACAATCATTAAAGAATGAACAAGAGAAAGATAATTTTGATGTGGACTGGAAAAAAAGTAGAACAAGAATTCCAGAATTGACTTATAATTTTAGGAGAATTGAACGTTATAAACACGCAAAGCCGCCTGTTGCGTTGGTTCGTTTTTGGACTTTATTTACGGTTTTCTTTATGGGCCTGTTATTTATGGCATTATTGATGTTTAATGATTTAGGTAAACTTGAGATTGGTGAAAACCAAGACCAAGCCTCTATTCAAAATCAACAGAAAAACCCGTATGAAGAGAAATTGGCGTATGGTATTGTATTAAATGATGCTGTTAATTTAGAAAACATGAATAATGGTAAGAAAATGAATGCAGATCAATATTCATTTGTAACGATCACTGGTGAAAATTCTAAAAATTATCGTATTGTTGTAGATAATAACAATTATAAAATTGCCAAAAATAAATTACGCTATTTTGATCCTGCGGGATTATTTGAAGAACATAGCTTGAAATCATTAGCGCCGTATATGCATACGAATTATAGTAATTACAATGAGTTTTTTAACAGTCATTTGCATAAAAAACATAATAAAGTAACAGACTCGCTTGTACCTGAAAATGGGAAAGATAATCGTTTTAATGTACCAATTGTACAACAACCAATTTCTATGATTTTTGACGATCAAAATAAATTAACTGGTTTCACTTTCCCTATTAAAGATAAAAAAGAATTGAAAGACAAATTTGATATTGAAAATAACTTCTGGATTACTAAATCAGGCGATGGTTATTTCATGGCAGATTTAAAGCATAATAAATGGATTTATATTGAATTGTAGGTGTAAAAGATGATTGATAGTATGATTAGCTATTTTAAAAATACGCCATATTTAATGAAACATGCATATCATCGTTTGAAATCAAAGTGGATGTGGTTAGCAATACCGTTCGTGGTAAGCATTGCTATGTTACTTATAATGATGTTGATATTTCATTTAAGTGGTACTGAAGAAATTAAGCAAGCACGTGGTTATTTTAGATTATCTTCATTAGTCTGTTTTGCATTTATTTGGGTTGCGATATACCAAAGTTACAACACATTTAAAACCGATTATTTTATAGTGAAATTATTTAATTTAAACCCTATTTACCAAAATATTCTTATTGCGATTGTTACAAGTATAACTATGTTGATTACACTCATAATTATTATCTTAGCAACGCCAGTAAATATTGAAAGTTCTATATACTCTGCATTATTTTATGTTGTTATGACTATGCTGTTTATAGTAGTGATATCTACACTTTTAGGTCTAATTTCAATTATACAAAGTAAAGTTGATACCATATTCTATGTTGTTACATTTATAATGTTCTTTACTGTGCCAATTATTTTTATTCCTAATAGTGATACCTCCATATGGTTGCATATTTTAATGTTGAACCCTTTGTTCTATCTTGTTGAAGGTATTTCACAATCTGTAGTGTTAGGTGCATTGAGTTTAAATAATATTCCATATCATTTATATTTTGTTTTGTTTTTAGCAATGATATGTGTATTTATCTATGCATTGTATAGAATAATAGCGCATAAAAAATATGCCTATGCGCAATCACTTTCAAATAAGGAAGAGACTACACAAGAAAATCAACAAAATGATGAAGCGTAACATACAACAGAATATCAAATGTATAACCTTAATAGTATGAAAAATTCAAATTATAGATGACTTTTAAATTAAAGTATTAGTTTCTTTGTTTTAAAGATAGTATTTGAATATGTAACATAAAACTGGAGGCAACCGTTAAAAAATAACGTGTGCCTCCAGTTTTATTAATGAAATATTGATTTTTACTTTGCAAATAATTTACGTTGTAATTTATCTTCACTAAATACCCAACCAATGTATGAATGGTCTATCTGCATATTTTTATCTAAGTGAGCAATAGCAACAAAAGAATAGTGACCATTTTTTAAATAACGTAAATCAACTAACCTTATTTCAGTAGTACCATCCTCTAATTTTTTGGCTTGCCAGCGATAAATAGAAGAAAAATTAAGGAAAGTTCTGATATTTTTATCATTCTTTACATATTGCATTAAATCATCATTAGGAAATGATTGCCGTTTACCTTTATCACTGAATACTATATTACGCCCGTAACTTCTTCCTACATAATCGTGTTCTTCAGTTTGAATAGCAACGCGCCATTGCATAAAACGAATAGTGGGTGCTACAAAAACTTTTACAGGGTTATGTTCTTGCTTAATTTGCTTCAATGCTTGTTGTTTAATTATCGCTTGCATTCTAAAACGTATCATATAATATACTACAAGAATAGCGATGATAGGGAAGAAAGCGACATATGGATGAATACCAATTAACCAAAATAATATGCCTAAGCACCATAATATAAAAATAATAGGATCAAACGTATTGATTACGCTTAACTGAATCCATTTATTAGTAACCGGTCTAAGCGCTTGTGTACCATAAGAATTGAAGATATCTACAAATACATGAAGAAATACAGCAAGTTGAGCCCATAGCCAAACATGTGTGGTATCTACATTTTTAAAAAATGTGAAAATGAAAAGCGTAATTAATAAAGGCCATAGAATTGTAAAAGGTATTGAATGTGTTATCCCTCTATGATTGGATATATAAGTAGCATTATCTTTTAATTTAAAAACCGTGTCACCATCAGGTATTAATGAACCAACTACTAACGTTGTAGCTGTTGCTGCAAAAGAACCTGCCATAGCTGGGTCTTGGGTAGCTAATGCAGTGAGTCCGATACCCATGACTATATGTGTTCCTGTATCCATAAGTATTCACTCATTTCATGTCAATATTATATTCATTATAATCGAATATGCATAATTTTAAAAATAACATACTATGTTAATCATAAAAAACTTTTACTAAACTAAAGAAAGAGATGTGGAAAATGTTTAATGAACAGAAATTTAAAAACAATCTTGTAACATGGTTTGACACCAATCAACGCGAAATGCCATGGAGAGAAACTTCAAATCCTTATTATATCTGGTTAAGTGAAGTCATGTTACAACAAACACAAGTAAAAACTGTTATAGATTATTATCATAGATTTATTAATCGTTTTCCTACAATTGAAGATTTAAGTAACGCAGAAGAAGATGAAGTGCTAAAATATTGGGAAGGCTTAGGTTATTATAGTAGAGCGAGAAATTTTCATACTGCAATTAAAGATGTCCATGCAAACCATCGTGGACAAGTGCCTAATTCACCACAAATATTCGGTGAGCTGAAAGGTGTAGGACCGTATACACAAGCTGCAGTGATGAGCATTGCATTTAATTTACCTTTAGCAACTGTTGATGGAAATGTCTTTAGAGTATGGTCAAGATTAAATAATGATACTAAAGATATTAAATTGCAATCAACAAGAAAAACATATGAGAAAGAATTGCAACCATATGTTGAACAAGATTCAGGTACATTTAATCAGGCTATGATGGAATTAGGAGCTTTAGTTTGTACACCTAAAAATCCACTGTGTTTATTTTGTCCTGTACAAGAAAATTGTGAAGCATTTGAAAAAGGGACTGTCGAGGACTTACCTGTAAAAACAACGAAAATTAAAAAGAAACATGTAAAGCAATATGTATATATTGTTAGAAATGAAGATAATCAATTATTAATAGAAAAAAGAATGCAGAAATTGTTAAATAATATGTGGGAATTTCCAATGTATGAAGCGGAAGAAGCAGAAAATATTAATACGAAACTTAATACAAATCTCCAATTTTCAGAAGTCCCTATTTATAAATTAAAGCATCAGTTTACTCATATTACATGGGATATTGAAGTATACTTAGCGGATAAAGTAATTAATAAAATGGATGTTGATTTACCTGAAAATATGACATGGATGCACGTTAATGAGAAAGAAATGTTTAATTTTCCTGTGAGTATGTCGAAAATATTTAAATTCATTTCGACACATGGTTAGACTCGTTGTTGAATCCATACTTATGTTATAATTTATATTGTGAAATTAAGAAAAGGTGGTGTGGAGCATGGTAAAAGAGTCCATACCTAAAGAAGGTCAGACAATTAAGATTCAAAGTTATAAACATGATGGTAATATACATCGTGTTTGGTCTGAAACTACTATATTAAAAGGTACGGAACATGTTGTAATAGGTGGAAATGATCATACGCTTGTTACTGAAAGTGATAGTCGCACATGGATAACTAGAGAGCCAGCAATTGTTTATTTTCATTCTGAATATTGGTTTAATGTTATTTGTATGTTTAGGGAAGATGGTGTGTATTACTATTGTAACTTGTCATCACCGTTTGTTTGTGATGAAGAGGCGTTAAAATACATTGACTATGATTTGGATATTAAAGTTTATCCAAACGGTAAGTATCATTTATTAGATGAAGATGAGTATGAACAGCATATGAGACAAATGAATTATTCTTCCGATATCGATGTGATTTTAAGACGTAACGTTGATATTTTACAACAATGGATTGAACAGAAGAAAGGTCCGTTTGCTCCCGATTTTATAAAAGTTTGGCGTGAACGATATAAAAAAATTAGAAATTATTAAGCACATTTAATGTTTTTAATTACATTATCATTTATAGTGATATGCGTATGAGCTATTTAGGCATGGCAAAACATGTTTGATATAAATAATCGTATGCGCGCGAATGAAATGATAAACAAACTAAGATAACGCGTTTACTTCAGCCTCGTTGATAGCTCAACGTAGGCTGTTTCATTTGCTATCAAGTTTGGGGGAGGAATGAAATATATGATTCGTAGATATTTACAATTTGTAAAACCATATAAATGGCGAATCATTGCTACGATACTTGTTGGTATTTTAAAATTTGGGATTCCGATGTTGATTCCATTATTAATAAAATACGTTATTGACGATATTATTAATAATAATTCAATTTCGGTAGAAGAGAAATTTACAAGATTAGCTATTGCTTTGGGCATTGCAGTATTTATTTTTGTAATTGTACGACCGCCAATTGAATTTTTAAGACAATATTTAGCACAGTGGACAAGCAATAAGATCTTATATGATATACGCAGAAGACTTTATAACCATTTACAAGCATTAAGTGCTAGATTTTATGCAAATAACCAAGCAGGACAGGTTATATCTAGAGTAATCAATGATGTCGAGCAAACAAAAGATTTTATTTTAACAGGATTGATGAATATTTGGTTGGACTGTATTACCATTGTGATTGCTCTTTCCATTATGTTCTTCTTAGATGTTAAATTAACACTAGCAGCACTTGTGATTTTCCCAGTGTATATACTAACTGTTTACTTTTTCTTCGGTCGTTTAAGAAGTTTGACTAGAAAGAGATCACAAGCATTAGCGGAAGTTCAAGGTTTTTTACATGAACGTGTACAAGGTATGTCTGTTATTAAAAGTTTTGCCATTGAAGATAATGAAGCGCAAAATTTTGATAAACATAATCGTCATTTCTTGCAAAGAGCATTTAATCATACACGTTGGAATGCTTATTCCTTCTCAGCGATTAATACAGTAACTGATATAGGGCCGTTAATTGTTATTGGCTCAGGTGCATTTTTAGCTATCAATGGTTCAATAACTGTGGGGACATTGGCTGCATTTGTCGGCTATTTAGAGCAATTATTTGGTCCGTTACGTAGACTTGTATCTTCATTTACAACATTGACACAAAGTTTTGCTTCAATGGACCGTGTTTTCCAATTAATGGATGAAGGTTATGATATTAAAAATAAAAAAGGTGCATTACCAATTGAAATTAATAAAGGTCATATAGAGTTAAATGATGTAAGTTTTAAATATAACTCAGAAGAGTCAACAATTTTAAATAATATAAATTTAGAAATTAATCAAGGTGAAACTGTGGCATTTGTTGGTATGAGTGGTGGAGGAAAATCTACTTTAATCAATCTGATTCCAAGATTTTATGATGTAACAGATGGTGAAATAAAAATTGATGGTACCAACATCAAATCATATTTAACTGGAAGTTTGAGAAATCAAATAGGCTTAGTCCAACAAGATAACATCTTATTTTCAGATACAATAAAAGAGAATATCTTATTAGGTCGTCCTGATGCCACAGATGAAGAAGTCATAAAAGCGGCCAAAATGGCTAACGCCCATGACTTTATCATGGAATTATCTGAAGGATATGATACAGAAGTAGGGGAAAGAGGCGTAAAACTTTCCGGTGGACAGAAACAACGTGTATCTATCGCTCGTATTTTCTTAAACAACCCACCAATTATTATTTTAGATGAAGCTACAAGTGCTTTAGATTTAGAGAGTGAATCTATTATTCAGGATGCATTAAATATTTTAAGTGAAAATCGTACGACATTGATAGTCGCACATAGACTTTCAACTATTACGCATGCTGATAAAATTGTGGTAGTTGAAAACGGAGAGATTGTTGAAACAGGTACACATGATGCATTACTAGCTAAAAAAGGTGCTTATGAACATCTTTATAGTATACAAAATCTGTAAAATAGTACGTTTCTGCTGATTTAAACAAATGATATAAAAAAGCCCGAGGCTGCTGTAATTACACAACCTCGGGCTTTTTTTATAAGTCGAAATCTTCATCTAAAATATCAATTTCATTATCGTTATTATGATAAGAGAAGAAACTGATGCGTAGTCTGTCTAAGTGTTCTAGTGTATAGCGATATTCTTCTATAGCAGATATAATTTGCATAATATTGGCATAGGAATATACCGTTTGATATGGATTTTTAATTATTTCTTTTTGGAAAGCATCCATAAGTTCTTTTTTCTGAGGATTTTCTATTTGACTATCAAATTGACTGACATCATATTTAGCTTTTTTAGATAGACTTATAAATATTTGTTCATGATATGCAATTAGTGTATCGAGTTCTAATTTAATTTGTAGTAATAATTCATGATTTAAATTGTGTAAATCGTTTTGATAGCGATTCATTTTTTTAAGTACCTCATATGCATGACGAGTACTGCGAACGACTTCTTTAAAAAGTATCTTTTTACGATTTTGCGCATATACTTGTTTTTTAGTAAATGGTCGTTCTTCTTCATAATAACTAAATGTCTGTTCAAGTCTCTTAATGCGATCGCTTATTACACCTCTATCTTCTTTGATATGGTGATATTCTGATGTGTCATTCAATACGAGTTTAAACCATACAAAAATATCAGAACATATATTCAATGAGTTGTAATAAATTTTCGATTCAAATTTTGGTGGTAAGAATAATAGATTAACTGTTGAAGAACTAATTACACCAATCATAACTAGTACAAATCTATAAAATGCAGAAACATAAAAATCTCCTGAGTGCTGTCCCATAATAATTAACGCTGTAACACTCGCTAATGTAGCAACATGTGCTAAATTGAAACGGAAAAGTATAGCTATTAAAAGTATGACAGTAACACCCATAATTATGACGTTATCTCCAAATACCGTAACCATTGCTACAGCAAGTAATGCACCAACGACATTACCAAGCGCTTGGTCAGAAACAGTTTTTATAGATCGAAAAACGCTTGGTTGCATAGCAACGACTGCACTGACCCCAGCGATTGCTTTTAAACCAGCTTCATCAGGTAATAGAGAAGCGATAAACAAAGCAAGTATAATGGCTATACCTGTCTTGAGAATACGGGCTCCTAATTTCAAATGTACCGCTCCTTAATAAATGTATTTATACTTGTTATACAATGATTGGAGCTAAAATTCAAGTTTATTTCATTTGACTAAAGGCGTAATCGGCTGCTTTTAATGTTGCATCTATTTCTTCTTCAGTATGTTCTGTTGTTAAGAACCAAGCTTCGAATTTAGAAGGCGCTAGATTTATACCTTGGTTTAGCATCAATTTAAAGAATTTAGCGAAAGCCTCTCCGTCTGAATTTTCGGCCTGATCATAGTGAGTTACAGTTTCTTCTGTAAAATAGAGTGTAAGTGCACCATATACTCTATTAACTGTCGCAGTGATTTGATGTTTTTCTATTAATGAAAGCAGTCCGTCTTCTAAACGTTTACCTAAGCTATCTAATTTTTCATAAACACCATCTTGTTCTAGTACTTCTAATAATGCAATACCAGCTTTCATAGATAAAGGATTTCCAGCCATTGTGCCAGCTTGATATGCAGGTCCTAATGGGGCAACTTGTTCCATAATGTCTTGTTTACCACCGTATCCACCAATTGGTAGGCCACCTCCGACAATTTTGCCAAAAGCAGTTAAATCAGGATAAATATTATACAAGTCTTGAGCTCCACCAAAATGGAATCTAAATGCAGTTATTACTTCATCATATATTACTAAACTACCATTATTATGTGATATTTCATTAACTTGTTCTAAGAAGTTAGGTTGTGGTTTCACCATACCAAAATTTCCAACAATCGGTTCAACTAGAACTGCAGCAATTTCGTCGCCCCAATAATCTATAGCTTCCTTGTAAGCATCAATATCGTTGTAAGGCACAGTAATGACTTCTTGAGCGACACTTAAAGGTACACCGGCAGAATCAGGAGAGCCTAATTGTGATGGACCGCTACCAGCAGCTACTAATACTAAATCTGAATGTCCGTGATATTGCCCGGCAAACTTGATAATTTTAGTTCGATTCGTATAAGCACGTGCGACACGTATAGTAGTCATTACAGCTTCGGTACCAGAGTTAACAAACCTAATTTTCTCTAATGAAGGCATTGCTCCACGTAATTTCTTGGCAAATTCAATTTCTAATTCAGTAGGTGTGCCATATAACACGCCTAATGCAGCTTGTTCTTGAATTGCTTTAGTAATATGTGGGTGTGCATGCCCAGTGATAATCGGACCATATGCCTGTAAGTAATCAATATATTTGTTTCCATCTACATCGTAAAGATATGCGCCTTGTCCAGAACGCATCATTACTGGTGCGCCACCGCCAACTGCTTTATATGAACGTGAAGGTGAATTAACACCACCTAAAATATATTCATCGGATAATTTCTGAAGATTTTCACTTTCAGTAAATTTCATAGTTATCAACCTCTTTTTATTTAATATTTACGACTATTATCGTATCATAAAATAAAGAATAAAAAGAAATAGGGTGAATGAAATGCTAAAAAAAGGAAGTCAGTTTCCCAAATTCGAATTAGAAAATCAGAATGGTGAGTTAATATCAAATGAAAGTATTAAAGGTAAAAAGGCTGTGCTTTATTTTTACCCGAGGGATAATACACCGACATGTACAACGGAAGCTTGTGACTTTAGAGATAACCTTGAAATGTTTAATGAATTAAATGTAAATGTTTATGGAATTAGTGGAGATAGTAAAAAGAAACACCAAAATTTTAGCAATAAGTTAGAGTTGAATTTTGATTTATTGGTAGACGAAGATTATAAACTTTCTGAAGAAGTTGGCGTATACCAATTAAAGAAATCTTTTGGTAAAGAGTCTATGGGTATTGTAAGAACTACTTTTGTTTTAGATGAAAATGGAAGTGTTATAGATGTAATTAATAAAGTTAAAGTGAAAACTCAAATAGAAGAATTAAAAGATATATTGGGGTGATTTAAAATGAAAGCTGTAAGTTTAATGAGGATGGATGATCTAGAAACTGATTTAATTGAACGCTTTCCTAATGTCGACTTTGTATTTACAACGGGTGTTTCTAGTATTAATAATGAAGATAAACAAACTTTAGATATATTGTTTGGTTACGATAGTGATTTAGACGCTGCATTTTTAAGCGATTGTCCAAATTTAAAATGGATAGCCTGGTACTCTACAGGAGTCAATAATCTTCCGCTAAAATTTATTGACGAAAATAATATAAAACTTACAAATGGTAAAGGTGTACATGCAAAACAGATGTCAGAGTTTATCTTTGCATATATCTTAGATGATTATAAAAAAATGAGAACTTCCTATTTAAACCAAATTAAAAAGCATTATGATTCAAAAATGAGTGGTAAAAGATTAAGTGGCCAACGTTTATTGTTTCTAGGTACAGGCAGTATTGCACAAAATACCGCTAAAATAGCTAATACTATGAATATGGAAGTACTTGGAATAAATACAAATGCGCATAGTGTTGAAGGCTTTAGTAAAACACATGCTATTAAAGATTTAAAGGAAGTTATATCTGAAGCGGATATAATTGTTAACACACTTCCCGAAACAAACGAAACAATACATCTACTCAGAAAAAGTCATTTTGAATTGATAAAAAACCAAGCATTATTTATTAATGTAGGTAGAGGAACTATTGTGAAAGAAGAGGTTTTAGTTGAAGTATTAAATGAAAAATTGATTAGACATGCATATTTAGATGTATTTGAAAATGAACCATTAACTTCAGAAAACCCACTATATGAATTAGAGAATGTTACGATTACAGCTCATATTACTGGTAATGGCTCAGAAAACAATGCAGAAGTAACAGAGATTTTTATTGAAAACCTAACATCCATTCTCAATAATAACAAACTAATTGAGAATTTGGTTGATCCAAAGAGCGGATATTAACGAGTTTAGACTAAGAATATTGACATTTCCCCAATTTAACAGTTATATTAATATTAAGTAATAATAATTCTTAAATAGAAAGATGGTGAGGGAAATGAGTGCAGAGATGGAAACAGTTGAACATCAACTAGAAGATTCAATTGCATCTTTAAGAAATAATGGCGTGAGAATAACTCCACAAAGACAAGCGATTCTCAAATTCTTAATTGCTTCAGAGTCACATCCTACAGCCGATGAAATTTATCAAGCACTTTCACCTGATTTTCCAAATATAAGTGTTGCTACTATATATAATAATTTACGTGTCTTCAAAGAAATAGGGATAGTTAAAGAATTACCGTATGGAGATTCATCAAGTCGCTTTGATTTCAGTACACACAATCATTACCATGTTATTTGTGAAGATTGTGGTAAAATCGTAGACTTTCATTATCCACAACTAGATGAGGTAGAACAATTAGCTCAACACGTAACAGATTTTAATGTAACGCATCATCGTATGGAAATTTATGGTTTATGCAAAGATTGCCAAGATAAAAAAGAATAATCGCAACCATAGTTGAAGTAATGATTAATTTAATAGTTATGAAGGAACTAAATTGAAAGTAAGAAAACATATTATGAAATTAATTTCCTTTTATGCACTGACAAAACTAGTTATGATTGAAATGAGTATTTAGCATTTTTAAGCTTAAGATGGGTATATAATTGATTATCAATTAAAAAAACTGTTTAATAAGTTCAACTTGTACTAATTAGTTATTGTCTTGCACAAAGGTGGAAACCGAGATATCTGATATCTTGGTTTCTTTTTTTATTCTCAATTCTTTCTATAGTAGAAACAGGTATGATCAAAAATATATGAACATTTAAAATATAGGGGATAGATGGTATATAAAAAACACATTTACTTACCAGCGAAAAATGAGAAATTACAATAAAACGAGTAAATAGTTATACGATGTTATTACACCATTTTAAAAATCTGTACATCTATTTACTAAATAGTGAATATAAAGGTAAAATTCAACTAAAAAGATTCGTAATAATTATTGACGATATGAAATAATCTTGATACTATATAAAAGTCGTCAAAACAAGACGCACTGCAACATCGATTGAAACAAAATGAATTTTAAAAAGTGTAAAATTAACGCTTGTGAATATCATTTGTAAGTTATATAATAGTAAATGTTGAGTTGAGAAAAACGAAACAAACTTAATGAAAAAGTTAAAATTTTATCATTGACTTAACAAAAACTTAATGATAAAATAATTTCTTGTAACACATTGATGAACATTGAAAACTGAATTGCAATATGTCAACGTTAATTCCGAACGCAACATT
>ERZ1023497.23-NODE-23-length-90959-cov-114.485303_pt1 | contig 90959 bp, 89 predicted proteins | sample MGYA00380543_ERZ1023497 | MGnify/ENA primary metagenome ERZ1023497 (study PRJEB33173, sample SAMEA4830384) | metagenome | study: EMG produced TPA metagenomics assembly of the PRJEB25223 data set... | reverse complement strand
AGTAAAGTTGTTATTACTGAAGATACAATTAGAGATCATAAATTACCAAACTTATATGATAGTGAAGGTAATTTAATCAATGATGAAAAAACATCAGCATAATCATATATGATTACTAAGGCTGAGACATGTTATTAACTGTCTCAGCCTTATTTAATGTTTAAAAACGAATTGATATAGCTATCGTAACTGTGTTTAAAATATAAGTAAGATAAGATATAATAAAAGAAACAAACTTGTAGGAGAAAACGATGAAAATTAATCCGAATAATGTAGATATTATAATCAGTGCAGTAGATCCAAAACAATATCCTGAGACTGGTTTGCCAGAAATAGCACTTAGCGGACGTTCAAATGTCGGTAAATCAACATTTATCAATACGTTAATTTCAAGAAAAAAAGTTGCAAGAACGTCATCGAAACCAGGTAAGACACAGACATTAAATTTCTTTAATATCGATGAGCAACTTATCTTTGTAGATGTGCCAGGTTATGGATATGCTAAAGTTAGTAAAAAACAAAGAGAACAGTTTGGTAAGATGATTGAACAGTATTTAACAACTAGAGAAGCATTAAGATGTGTAATTCAATTAGTTGATATAAGACATAAGCCAACTCAAGATGATGTGTTGATGTATAACTATCTGAAACATTTTGAAATACCAACTATCGTCATTGCGACTAAAGAGGATAAAATTCCTAAAGGTAAAGTACAAAAGCATTTAAAAATCATTAGACAAACCTTAGAATTAGATCCTGAAGATAAATTGATTAGTTACTCATCTTTAAACAAAGATAAGACAGACAATATTTGGGCATTATTGTCACAATTTATTTAAACAAATTACTCACATTTCTAGATTAGAAATGTTATAATTTAGACATTGGACATAAATTAATGGGGGCGTTAGAAGTGCATGTTGTTGTAGTAAGCGTAAACTATAAGACTGCAGATGTTGCAATGCGTGAAAAACTAGCTTTTAATGATCAAGAAATTGAGAATGCGCTTGTAACACTAAACAATCAAAAATCTATATTAGAATGTGTAATCTTATCGACTTGTAATAGAACTGAAGTATATGCTGTTGTAGATCAAATCCACACTGGTAAATATTATATTCAGTCATTTTTAGCAGATTGGTTTGATCAATCTTTAGATACAATTAAGCAATATACAAATGTTTTAACTGAGAATGATGCAGTGGAACATTTATTTAGAGTGACTTCAGGGTTAGACTCTATGGTTCTTGGAGAGACTCAAATTTTAGGTCAAATGAAAGACGCATTTCAAATTGCTCAAACAGAGGTTACTACTGGAACGATGTTTAACCGTCTGTTTAAACAAGCAATTACTTTAGCTAAGCGTGCGCATCATGAGACTGATATTGCGTCAAATGCTGTTTCAGTTTCTTATGCAGCTGTTGAATTATCTAAAAAAGTTTTAGGTAAATTAGATAATAAGAAAGCTTTAATCATTGGTGCTGGAGAAATGGCTGAGTTAGCTGTAGCGAATTTAAATGGTAGTGGTGTTAAAGACATCACTGTTTTAAACCGTACAGTAGCAAAAGCAGAATCACTTGCGATGCAGTATAAAGGTGTAGCGAAAAGCATCAATGAATTACAATGTTCATTAATGGAAGCTGATATTGTAATCAGTTCTACTAGTGCGGAACATTATGTATTAACTAAAGATATGATGCGTGATGTAGAGCGTTTTAGAAGAAATAAACCGTTAGTATTAATTGATATTGCGGTACCAAGAGATATAGACCCAGAAGTTAATGATTTAGATTCAATGTTTAATTATGACGTGGATGATTTAAACGGACTTGTTGATGCTAATTTAGCTGAACGTGAACAAGCAGCACGTGAAATTGAATTATTAATTGCTAAAGAAATTGATAAACATGAAGAATGGGTAAATATGCTAGGTGTTGTGCCAATTATTACGGCATTAAGAGATAAAGCATCACATATACAACAAGATACAATGATGAGTGTAGAAAGAAAGCTACCTGATATGACTGACAGAGAGCGTAAAGTTATTTCTAAACACATGAAGAGTATCGTCAATCAACTATTAAAAGATCCGATTACACAAGCAAAAGAATTATCAACGGACAAAAAATCAAAAGAAAAATTAGAATTATTCCAAGAAATCTTCAATATCTCAAGTGAAGTAGAGCGAATAAATGAAACTAAGAAAGAATTAAAACAAGATCAATTGTCTCCTAAAACAGTTGAATCTTAATACAAAATAATGGTGATGCTATGCAAGATGTAATTTCTGTACGTTTGCATGAAATAGTATTAATTATTTACATGATTTGTTTAGGGTGCTATTTTTATGACTTTATTCAAAAGAATTCTAAAGTTAGAAAGTTTGGGTATTATGCGCTAGGGATTGTTTGGATTTTTCAAACAATCTTTTTGTGCATGTATATTGTTACAACTAAACAATTCCCTGTACTAACAATTTTTGAAGGATTTTATTTTTATACATGGATGATTATCACTGTTTCATTAGTTTTAAATTATTTTAAATCCACAGATTTAACAGTCTTTATTATCAATTTGATTGGATTTGTATTTCTAGTTATTCATACATTTAGACCAGAACAGTATGACACAGAAAATACTGCTGCAAATATAATGAATGAATTACTTTTAATACATATTTCTTTAGCTATTTTAAGCTATGTTCTTTTTGCATTGAGTACATCACATGCAATTTTGTATTTGTTACAAAGAAAAAATTTAAAAGAGAAAAAATTTAATCAAAAGTTCTTCAGAATGGGCAGTATTGACCAATTAGAACAAAATGTGTTCAGATTTACATTAGTAGGATTTTTAGTCTTATTAATTAGTTTAATACTTGGCATTCAATGGGGACTTATTATAATTGGTAGTGAAATTTGGATTGATAGTAAAGTAATCGGTTCATTAATAGTCTTATTACTTTATGGTATTTATTTATTCTTAAGAGTAAGAAAATCAATCAACACAAAAACGTTAGTTATAGCAAATATTATGATGTTTCTCGTGTGTATGATAAATTATTTGGTGGTCTCAAAATTTTCAGGATTTCATCAATGGTTTAACTAAACAATGGTGGAGGAAATTATGCGTAAAATTATTGTAGGTTCTAGAAAAAGTAAATTAGCTATGACGCAGAGTCAGCAATTTATAGATAAATTAAAAGAAAAATATCCAGATTTAGATATTGAAATTAAAGAAATCGTTACGAAAGGTGACAAAATTGTTGATGTTCAATTATCTAAAGTCGGTGGTAAAGGATTATTCGTTAAGGAAATACAACAAGCATTATTCAATCACGAAATTGACTTTGCTATTCATTCCTTAAAAGATGTTCCAAGTGAATTGCCTGATGAATTAACATTAGGATGTATTCCAGAACGTGAAAATCCATTTGATGCATATATCGCAAATAACCATGTTAAACTTGCGGATTTGAAACCAGGTAGTATTGTTGGTACAAGTTCATTAAGACGTGGAGCACAATTATTAGCAAAATATCCTCATTTAGAAATTAAGTGGATTCGTGGAAATATTGATACACGCTTAAATAAATTAGAAACTGAAGACTTCGATGCGATTATACTTGCTGCAGCTGGATTAAAACGTATGGGCTGGAGTGATGATATCGTTACTGAATATTTACAAGAAGATACGATGGTACCTGCTATAGGGCAAGGTGCACTAGGTATCGAATGTAGAAGTGATGATCAAGAATTATTAGATATTCTTAAATCAGTTCATGATGAGAATGTAGAAACATGTGTAACATGTGAAAGAACTTTCTTAAATGAAATGGATGGTAGTTGTAAAGTGCCAATAGCTGGTTACGCAACACTTGAAAATGATGAAATTTCATTTACAGGGTTAATCATGTCTCCAGATGGTAAAGAAAGATATGAATCAACAATAAAAGGAACTGACCCTGTTGAAATAGGTAAACAAGTTTCTGAAGAACTAAAAGCACAAGGTGCATATGAAATTATTAAGAAATTGAACGAAGAAGCATAATAAGGAGTCGTTAACATGAAGCCAATCATTGTGGTTACAAGTACAAGAACTGTTCAACGTGAAGATGTCGAAATTCGTCATTATCCGTTCATTGATATTGTTCCTATCAAATTTGAACAATCTTGTTTAAAACCACACTATGATTGGCTTATTTTTACGTCTGTAAATGCGATCAAAATATTTGAACCATATTTAAACCAAATAGAAGTCGATCGTATTGCTGTTATCGGTACAAAAACTAAAAAAGTAGCAGATCAGTACAACGTCCCAGTAGATTTAATGCCGGATTCATTCACTCAAGAAGGTTTATTACAAGAATTTAAAGATCCATTCACAAATCAATCTATATTAATTCCATGTAGTAAACAATCTAGAGATAAACTGGCGAAAGAACTTATGAAATGGGATAATCAAGTACAAGTACTGCATCTTTATGAGCCAGTTACAAATATAGAAAATGTTAAAAAAGTACATGAACTGATACAACAGCAAGAAGTAACGCATGTTACTTTTTCAAGTTCATCAGCTGTATCAAGTTATTTTGATAACTATCATCGAATTCCGGACTCAGTTGAAGTTTATGCAATTGGTGCAATAACAGAGCGAAAGTTAAATACATATCATCAACCTTCTAAAGTAGCAGAAGAATACACATTAGAAGGCATGATAAATACAATTTTGAAAGAGGTAAAATCATGAAATTTGATAGACATAGAAGACTTAGATCATCTCAAGTAATGAGAAATATGGTGAAAGAAACGTATGTTCATAAATCAGATTTAATATATCCTATTTTTGTAATTGAAGAAGATAATATTAAAAACGAAATATCTTCAATGCCAGGTATTTATCAATTAAGTTTAAACTTATTAGAACAAGAGCTTAAAGAAGCTTATGATTTAGGCATTAGAGGTGTTATGTTCTTTGGTATACCTAATGAGAAAGATGCTTGTGGAACAGGTGCTTTTATTGATGATGGTATTATACAAAAAGCAACACGATTATCTAAAAGTAAATTCCCAGATATGTTAGTTGTGGCGGATACGTGTTTATGTGAATATACAGACCACGGACATTGCGGTGTAATAAACGAAGAAACAAAAGATGTAGATAACGATCAATCATTAGAATTACTTGTAAAAACAGCTGTATCACAAGCTAAAGCTGGTGCAGATATTATTGCGCCAAGTAATATGATGGACGGATTTGTTGCTGAAATTAGAGAAGGTTTAGATCAAGCAGGATTTATAAATATTCCTATTATGAGTTATGGTATTAAATACGCATCTAGCTTCTATGGCCCATTTAGAGAAGCAGCAGAAGGGGCACCTTCATTTGGTGATCGTAAGACTTATCAAATGGATCCAAGTAATCGATTAGAAGCATTCAGAGAATTAGAAAGTGATATTAAAGAAGGTTGCGACATGATGATTGTTAAACCAGCACTAAGCTATTTAGATATCATTAGAGATGTTCGTAATCGCTCAGACTTACCAATTGTTGCATACAATGTAAGTGGAGAATACAGTATGACAAAAGCAGCTGCATTAAATGGCTGGATAGATGAAGAAAAAATCGTAATGGAACAAATGACGTCAATGAAACGTGCTGGCGCTGACATGATTATTACTTATTTCGCTAAAGATATTTGTAAATATTTAGATGGAGGAGACTACTAATATGAGATATGAACGTTCAATAAATGCCTATGATGAAGCTGTAAATTTAATGCCAGGTGGCGTAAATAGTCCAGTACGTGCTTTTAAATCAGTAGATACAGCACCGATTTTTATGGACCATGGACAAGGATCAAAAATTTATGATGTAGATGGCAATGAATACATTGATTATGTGTTGAGTTGGGGACCATTAATTCTAGGTCATACACATGAAAAAGTAAAAGCTGCATTACATGAAGCAGTTGATAAAGGAACTTCATTCGGTGCATCAACTGAACTTGAAAATAAAATGGCTAAACTTGTTATTGAACGTGTGCCATCTATTGAAATGGTAAGAATGGTTTCTTCAGGTACTGAAGCGACATTAGCCGCTTTACGTCTTGCTAGAGGATATACTGGTAGAAATAAAATATTGAAATTTGAAGGTTGTTATCACGGTCATAGTGATTCATTATTAATTAAAGCAGGTTCTGGTGTCGCAACTTTAGGTTTACCAGATTCTCCTGGTGTACCAGAAGGCACAGCTAAAAACACTGTCACTGTACCTTATAACGATATTGAAGCCGTGAAAGTTGCGTTTGAACACTTTGGTGAAGATATTGCTGGCGTTATAGTTGAGCCAGTAGCTGGTAACATGGGCGTCGTTCCACCTGTTGAAGGCTTCTTAGAAGGATTACGTGATATTACGAAAGAATATGGCTCATTACTTATTTTCGATGAAGTCATGACTGGATTTAGAGTTGGCTATAACTGCGCACAAGGTTACTTCGGTGTAACACCAGATTTAACTTGTTTAGGTAAAGTTATAGGTGGCGGACTACCAGTTGGTGCATTCGGTGGTAAGAAAGAAATTATGGAAGAAATAGCACCTGTCGGTAATGTATATCAAGCTGGTACACTTTCAGGTAACCCATTAGCAATGACAAGTGGTTACGCAACACTAAGTGAATTAACTGAAGAAAGCTATCAATACTTTAATGAACTTGGAGATTTGCTTGAAAAAGGTCTTAAAGAAGTATTTGCAAAACACGCTGTTCCGATTACGGTTAATCGTGCAGGTTCAATGATCGGTTATTTCTTAAATGAAGGACCAGTAACTAACTTTGATGAAGCAAATTCTTCAGATTTAGAACTATTTAGTAAAATGTATAGAGAAATGGCTCAAGAGGGCGTATTCTTACCACCTTCACAATTTGAAGGAACATTCTTATCTACAGCACATACTAAAGAAGATATTGAAAAGACAATTCAAGCTTTTGACACTGCTTTAGAAAGAATTACGAACGAATAAAACATACCTCAAATTAAAGAACTATAAATGATATAATTTTTTTGAGGTGTTAAATCATGAATAGAAATAAATGGAACATTGTACTCGTTAGTTTGTTAGCAATTATACTCGGTTTTGTGTTACAAAGTATTCACATGATATTACCATGGTTGTTTGGACCTATATTTGCGAGTTTAATTGTAATTAAAGTGTTGAAAAGAACGATTAAATGGCCAATATGGTTAGGTAATATCGGGTTACTGATATTAGGTGTTCAAATGGGTTCTACATTTACGCCTAACGTCCTTCATGATATTAAAGATGAATGGATACAAATTATATTAATGTCAGTTTGTATCTTAATACTTGCGTTAATTGTATCAATAGCGTTTAGAAAAATTGCAAATGTTACTTTCGAAACGGCATTGTTAAGTGCAATTCCAGGTGCTTTAAGTCAGATGGTTATTATGGCTGAAGAAAATAAAAAAGCAGATTTGTTAATTGTTACACTGACACAAACATCTCGAATCATGTTTGTCGTAATATTAGTTCCAATTATTTCATCCATTTATGGTAATGGTGGTACCGCATCAGGACAAATTGAAAAATTGCCATCTATATTTACAGCGCTAGATTTCACAGGACTATTGGTGCTCCTAATCGGTATCATCGCTTTATATTTTATATTCTATAAATTGAAAGTGCCTGTGCCACAATTACTTGCACCGATATTCGTATTATTAGTATGGAATTTATATACTGGACAAATCTTCTCATTAGATTATCCGATCATTGTCGTTGCTCAAGTATTATTCGGCATAAGAATAGGTGTTCAAATATCAGATTTAATCAATAATTTAACGAGAAAGACGATTTTTGCTATAGCATTTCAAAATGTATCACTCATTATTGGCGCATTTGTACTTGTCTTTGTATTTGAGTTATTTATTGGCGACAATATAAACGATTTATTCTTAAGTGCAGCACCTGGTGGTATGGCTCAAATCATCGTTGTAGCATTAGAAACAGACGGTGATGTCGCCATGATATCAAGTTATCACATATTTAGGATATTCTTTATTCTACTGATTGTTGCGCCACTTATTAAAATATTCTTAACAGCGCGAGCTAGAAAATATGGAAATTAAATTGAATCATTATTGACTTATATGGATTCTGCTTATATTATTAAAGTAATCGAATATTTATCAAGGAAGAGTAAATCATTGATTAATGATAGAGAGTGCATGGTTGGTGTAAATGCATATTAATGATGATTGAAGGTAGCCTTAAATTGAACGTTAATTGAAACTAAGTAGGTTAATGCGTGTGCGAGCGATAATCGTTAGAGTGCAATATAAGTGATTATATTGAATTTAGGTGGTACCACGGTTTAACCCGTCCTATTTATTAGGACGGGTTTTTTATATTATAAAGGGAGTGATTTTAATGGAAATGGAACCTAAGTATAACCCTAAGAAGGTTGAAGAAGGCCGTTATCAATTTTGGTTAGATCATAATTATTTTAAGCCAAGTGAAAATAAAGAAAAGGAAACATACACAATTGTTATTCCACCACCAAACGTAACAGGGAAGTTGCATTTAGGTCATGCATGGGATACAACTTTACAAGATATTTTAACAAGAATGAAAAGAATGCAAGGTTATGACACATTGTATTTACCAGGTATGGACCATGCAGGTATTGCGACACAAGCTAAAGTTGAAGGTAAATTAAGAGAACAAGGTTTAACAAGACATGATTTAGGAAGAGAAAAATTCCTTGAACATGCTTGGTCATGGAAAGAAGAATATGCTGACTTTATTAGAGCTCAATGGGCTAAATTAGGATTAGGTTTAGACTATAGTCGTGAACGTTTTACATTAGATGAAGGCTTATCTCAAGCAGTTAAAAAAGTGTTTGTTGATATGTATAACAAAGGTCTTATCTATCGTGGTGAAAGAATTATTAACTGGGATCCACAAACTAAAACAGCTATTTCTGATATTGAAGTTATTCACGAAGATATTACAGGTCATTTCTATCATATTAAATATCCTTTTAAAGACGGTGAAGGCGCAATTGAAATTGCAACGACACGTCCTGAAACGATGTTAGGTGATACAGCAATCGTTGTTAACCCTAATGATGATCGTTACAAACATTTAATTGGTAAATCAGTTATCTTACCGATTATTGGCCGTGAATTACCGATTATTGGTGATGACTATGTTGATATTGAATTCGGTAGTGGTGCAATGAAAGTGACACCAGCTCATGACCCTAATGACTTCGAAATTGGTGAAAGACATCAACTAGAAAAAATTAATGTTATGAATGAAGACGGTACAATGAATGAGCTTGCTGGTAAATATAATGGTTTAGATCGATTTGAATGCCGTAAACAATTAATCGAAGACTTAAAAGAAACTGGCGAATTAATCAAAATAGAAGAACATGTTCATTCTGTTGGTCACTCAGAAAGAAGTGGCGCAGTAGTAGAACCTTATTTATCTACACAATGGTTTGTTAAAATGGAGCCATTAGCTAAACAAGCGTTAGACAATCAAGATACAGATGGTCGTATTAATTTTGTACCAGAACGTTTTGAAGGAACTTTCAATAGATGGATGGAAAACATTCGTGACTGGACAATTTCAAGACAATTATGGTGGGGTCATCAAATCCCAGCATGGTACCATAATGAAACAGGCGAAACATACGTTGGTGAAGAACCACCAGCAGATATCGAGAACTGGACTCAAGATGAAGATGTTTTAGATACATGGTTTAGTTCTGCATTATGGCCATTCTCAACATTAGGTTGGCCAGATGAAAACAATGAAGATTTCAAACGTTACTATCCAACTAATACGTTAGTAACAGGTTATGATATTATTTTCTTCTGGGTATCAAGAATGATTTTCCAAGGATTAGAATTTACTGGTAAAAAGCCATTCAATGACGTTTTATTACACGGTTTAGTAAGAGCTGAAGATGGCCGTAAAATGAGTAAATCACTTGGTAACGGTGTTGACCCAATGGATGTAATTGATGAATATGGTGCAGATAGTTTAAGATACTTCTTAGCTACTGGTTCATCTCCAGGTCATGACTTACGTTATTCTACTGAAAAAGTTGAAGCGGTATGGAACTTTATCAATAAAATTTGGAATGCATCACGTTTCAGCATTATGAATATCGGTGAAGATTTCAAATTTGAAGATATAGACTTATCTGGTGAAAAATCTGTTGCAGATGAATGGATTCTTACACGATTAAATGAAACAATTGCGAACGTTACGGATTTAAGTGATAAATATGAATTCGGTGAAGTTGGTCGTGTATTATATAACTTCATTTGGGATGAATTCTGTGATTGGTATATCGAAATGAGTAAAATACCAATGAATGGTGATGACGAAGCTAAAAAACAAACAACACGTTCAGTATTGGCTTATACGTTAGATCAAACAATGCGTATGCTTCATCCATTAATGCCATTCGTAACAGAACATATTTGGCAAGCATTACCACACGAAGGTGAAACAATTATTCAAGCTTCATGGCCTGAAGTAAGACCAGAATTATCAAATGAAAATAGTAAAGTATCTATGCAATTATTAGTTGAAATCATTAAATCTGTAAGACAAGCACGTCGTGAAGTGAATACGCCAATGTCTAAAGAAGTACCAATTCACATTGAATCTAAAGGTGAAACAGTGAAAAAACAACTTTTAGACAATAAAGATTATTTAATGCGTTTCTGTAATCCAAGTGAGTTAGTGATTGATACGAAAGTTGATATACCAGAAAAAGCAATGACTGAAGTTGTATTTGGTGCGACAGTTGTATTACCTTTAGAAGGTTTAATTGACATGGATAAAGAAATAGAAAGACTTGAACAAGAACTTCAAAAATGGCAAAAAGAATTAGATCGTGTTAATAAAAAATTAAGCAATGAAAAATTCGTTGCAAATGCACCTGAAAAGATTATTAACGAAGAAAAAGATAAAAAAGTTAATTATCAAGAAAAATATGATGGTGTATTAGCAAGAATTGAACAACTGAAAGGCTAGGAAATCTTATGAATTATTTAGATAGTTTACACTGGATACATGAACGCACGAAGTTCGGTATTAAACCAGGCGTTAAAAGAATGAAGTGGATGCTCGACAAATTAGGTAATCCTGAAGAAAAGATTCAAGCAGTTCACGTAGTCGGTACAAATGGTAAAGGTTCAACTGTCAGTTATTTAAGAGAAGCCCTAGTAGCTAATAACTATGAAATTGGTACTTTCACATCGCCATTTATAGTCACTTTCAATGAAAGAATCAGTATTAATGGAACACCAATCACAGATGATGAATTGGTTGAGTTAGTTCAGATAGTTAAGCCAATCTCTGAACGACTTGAATCTGAAACTGATTTAGGTCCAGCTACTGAATTTGAAATCATTACATTAATGATGTTTGTATATTTTGGTACAGTACATCCTGTAGACTTTGTCATCATTGAAGCTGGATTAGGTGCTTTAAATGATTCAACGAATGTATTTCAACCAATAATGACGGTGTTAACAAGTATCGGTTTAGATCATACGAATGTTTTAGGCGATACGTATATGGATATTGCAAGAGAAAAAGCTGGAGTCATTAAACCAAGTGTTCCTCTTGTATATGCCATTAAGCCTAAAGATGCGTTACATTTCGTTAGAGAAGTAGTTGAGAAAAATTACAATAAAGGTCTAGAATTAGATCGAGATTTTCATGTACTGTCAGATGATACTGAATTTACGTATCGATATGGTAGTTATGAATTAGAAAACATTCAACTTAAAATGATAGGTCAACATCAGCATGAAAATGCTGCACTAGCGATTACAACACTTATTGAAATGTATCAAAGAGGTATGATTCAATTAAACTTTAATACAATGATTGATGCGATAGAACATACAACATGGTCAGGTCGAATTGAAAAAGTTCAAGAACAACCACTTATTTTAATAGACGGTGCACATAATAAAGAAAGTATTGATGCCTTAGTAGATACATTAAAACAATACTATTCTGACAAAAAAATCGATGTATTATTTGCAGCGATAGATGGTAAGCCAATAGGGAAAATGATGAATAGCATAGAAGAAATTGCCAATAGATTTTATGTGACAACATTTGATTTTCCAAAAGCATTACCAATAGATGCAGTATACGATTATTTAGAGCACCACCATATTGAAAAAGTTCAAGACTATCCTCAATTTATTGAACAGTACGACGGAGAATTACTCGTTGTAACAGGAAGTTTATACTTTATTAGCGAAGTAAGAAAATTATTTAAAGATTAATATAGAGACTGAGACATTACATTATGTCCCAGTCTCTTTGCTTATATATCTTTAACGAGTGTCGTTTTGTTACTATGGGCATCATTAGTTACAATTCCGACGACTTTTGTTACTATGGACGCCCTTAGTTACACTACTGCTGACTTTTGTTACCATGTACACCATACTATAAACACGCCTTCACAAATTAAGCCAAAAATCATAAAACACCTCATTTTTACGGAATAAATCAATAAATGAGGTGTTATTTAATTTGAGTTAGGAATTATGTCCCAAACTCATTTTTTTATGCCCATGCTTTTCGTGGATAAGTTCTCAGCTTATTTATAACGATTTTGTAACGTGCTGACGCCTGAGGGAATTGTATGAGTGAGAGACTACAGGCTCGAACCATACCCTAGGCAAGCATGCACGAACAAAATCGTAGATTTGAAGAATAATATTTATAACTTAAAATAAATTATTACTATCGATGTTATTTATTTTAAATTATAAATTGAAATAAGCATTTTTGTGTATAATGTTCAATATTTTCTGATAATAGTGTATGATGGTACTTATAAATAGGGGGGATTAATTTGAAAGATATAGTTGGAAAATTTATAAGGTTCAAGAATCCTCATACATATGCTATATTGCTTTTCATTATTGCTATGAGTTGTTTACTGACTTATGTGATACCTTCTGGGGAATTTGACAGGAAGTCTGTTAATGATCGGGAAGAGGTTGTTTCGGGTACATATCATTTAGTAGATAGTGAACCTTCTGGCTTTTTAGAAATATTTAGATCTATACCTGAAGGATTAATCAGTGGTGCTGATATTATCTTTTACATATTTTTAGTTGGTGGTGCGTTTGGTATTATTCATAAAACAGGTGCCATTACAAATGGTGTCAATGCCGCTATGAATAAGCTTGGTAAAAACGGTAAGTTAATGATTCCACTAACGATGTTCATTTTTTCATTGCTTGGTTTCTCGATAGGTTTAGCTGAAGAGACGATTATCTTTGTTCCAATCGGTATAGCGATTGCTAGAGCAGTCGGATATGATGCAATGACAGGTGCTGCAATGATTATCATGGGTGCTGCTGCTGGCTTTCTAGGCGGAATGCTCAACCCATTTACAGTTGGTGTTGCTCAACAGATTGCAGAAATTCCACTCTTTTCAGGATGGGAATTTAGAACGATTATTTATATTTGTGTATTAATTGTTGGTATTGCATACGTTATGTTATACGCTCGAAAAGTTAAAAAGAATCCAAAGAAAAGTTTAGTATACGAGTTAGAACAACAAGAAAAGGATCAAATAGAACCACAAGAAGAGATTGGTAGATTTACAAAGCGACAAATGTTTTGTTTAATTTTATTAGTCAGTGCAATATGTTTTAACGTCTTTGGTATTTTTACATTTGGTTGGTCATTTAATGAAATGAGTGCTAATTTCTTGCTTGTCGGATTATTGGCAGGTTTTATTGCTGGTTTAGGTTTTAATGGTACTTTCGATGCTTTAATCGAGGGTATGCAGTCTATTTTATTTGGAGCATTAATTGTTGGTTTCGCTAAAGCAATCGTTGTTGTATTAGAAAATGGTAAAATTATAGATACAATCGTTTATTATTTAACAAATACAATTCAAGATTTACCAGCAAGTGTTACGGTAGGGATGATGTTTATCATACAAATGGTCCTGAACTTCTTTATCCCTTCTGGTTCTGGCCAAGCGATGACTACGATGCCATTAATGGTGCCAATTTCTGATTTATTGAATATCAATAGACAAATGGCAGTACTTGCCTTCCAATATGGTGATGCAGTGAGTAATAGTATTTTCCCAACATCTGCTTCGTTAATGGGAGGATTAGCTGTAGCAGGTATTTCTTATACAACTTGGGTTAAATTTATTTGGAAGTTATTATTACTGTGGGTAGTTATCTGCTTAGTTGGTATTTTTATTGCGTTAGCCTTAGGTTATTAAATTTAAAATTTTACGAAACTTGAAAAACACATGCTATCTTTAGATGTTTTTCAAGTTTTTTTAATGGATTTATAAAGCTTTTAAAAGTATTAGAGCTATTTACTAACAATATGCGATTATAAATATTGAGGTGTTATTTGGTATATTAATTTATATCAAAAAGGAGTTAAAAACGCATGTTCAAAATGTTTATATTCGGTGCAATCATTGCAAGTTATATGTATCAACTTATCGGTCTGAAAAAAGTAAACTTTCATTTATTAACGAAGCGTTCTGCTTGTGAATCATGTTATACATCACTTAAACCAATAGATTTAATACCCATTGTAAGTTATGTAGCATTATGCGGTAAATGTCGTTATTGTAAGAAGCAAATTCCAATAAGTTTATTAATTTGTGAAGTCCTTTTAGGCATACTATTTCTTATTCCCATTCTTTCAATAGTTCAACTAAATCCTCTTTTGTACTACTTCTTAATTATATTTTTAATACCTTTATCTATTTATGATTTCCATCATTTTGTCATACCGAATCATATGCTCATCATTATGTTAATATGTAGCATTTATTTATTTGATGTAACGCGTGAACAATGTATTTACGCACTGTTTATCATATTGATTTTGCATGTCTTATATTTCGTATCAAGGGGAGGCCAAGGTTATGGAGATATTAAATTATTTTCGTTACTCAGTTTAATTTTGACGATATCACATTTTATATTATGTTTTATGTTTACTTTTATATTTGCAGGTGTATTGACTACACTTTATGTGTGTATCACAAGTAACAAAATTCAAAAAGTACCACTCGTACCTTTTATGACACTTGCAGTTATATTTGTACAATTATTCCAAACTCAACTTAATGATTATTTTTTAGGAGGCTACTATGGGTATTAAAATTAAAGATTTACAACATGAAGATAAACCGAGAGAAAGACTTAAATCATATGGTCCAGATAAATTAACAAATAGAGAATTATTGGCGATCATTATTAATTCAGGAAGCAAACAATACTCCAGTCTAGAATGTGCAAATAAAGTAATAAATTTAGTTGAAAATACTAGAGAGTTAAGACATTTAACATTGTCTGAATTACTAAGTGTTAATGGTATTGGTGAATCTAAAGCAATTACAATTCTAGCAGTTATTGAATTAGCTAAAAGAATGCATAGCAATACCGTTCTCGACAAAGTAGAAATCAATGAACCACAAGATGTTGCAGATTATTTAATGGAAAAATTAAGATATTTAAAACAAGAGCATTTTGTCCCTTTATTATTAAACACAAAGAATCAAATTATTCATGAACAATCGATTTTTATTGGATCTTTGAATATGGCAGTGGTTCATCCGAGAGATCTATTGAGAGAGGCAGTTAAGCATTCTGCTGCTTCAATTGTCATTGCACATAATCATCCAAGTGGTGATCCGACACCATCATTGGAAGATATTAAAACGACAAAGCGAATATTATATTGTTGTGATTTAATGGGTATCGATTTATTAGATCATATTATCATTGGTGATGGAGAATTTATCAGCATATTTGAAAATGACTATATCATGCGTGAAGACTTAGAAATTAATAATATAACTGAATGATTCAATGTTATAATGTAATTAAAAATGAGTCAGGAGTTTTTATTTTGCAAATCATAACGTTCTTATTTGTCGTATTACCGTTACTATTTATCATTTCTTTATTTCAACGCAAGAAAAAGCGACCAATTGTTAGAAAAGACTATGGCATAACGATGGTCTTAGGTATCATCGGTGTTTTCTTAGCATCCATTATCCTTACTTTAACAAAAGACGGTTCTGCGCTTTCAATTAATTTAATAATTGGTTCAATTGTAGCTGGTATTGCTTGGGGGATTCTCGTTTCAATTACATTATTCATTTTAAACAAAATATTAAACAAATAAATAAAATTGTAAATTTTTCGGATATTATATTGACATTAATTTTTAAAAAGGCTATCATTAATTTAAATTTATAAGAGAGGAGGTAGTGACTTATGAGAAACATCAGAATAAGACTTTATAAACAAACAACATCATACATCACTACCCCTACGTTAAATATGGAACATTAGGGAGTAGTATATTCACTTCCTTTAGAATGTTATTAAAGCACACGCTTTCTTTAAGGATGCGTGTGCTTTTTTGTGTTTAATGATAGGGGTTAAGGGGGGACAACATGTTTCAAGCAATTAAAAAATTAATGTGGTTTTTTAAAGATCATTGGAAGAGATATTCGATTGCAATTATTCTTTTACTAATTGCAAATGTTATTGAAGTATTGCCACCTTGGATAGTAGGGCAGACTATCGATAAGATAAGTGATCGTTCTTTAACTGAACAAATATATCATCAATTAGTAATTATTTTTATAATTGTATTAATTTTGTCTTATATCGTGAATTATATTTGGAGAACTTTAATTTTTTCAGGTTCTCAAATACTTGAATCACTCATGAGACGTAAACTGATGCAAAAATTCTTATCAATGAGTCCAACATTTTTTGAGAAAAATCGAACTGGAGATTTAATGGCAAAGTCTACAAACGATTTGAATCAAATTAGAAATACAGCAGGGATAGGGATTTTAACTTTAATTGATTCTACGACATTTATGGGAACGATTATATTAACGATGGGTATTACAGTGTCATGGAAACTTACTTTATGTGCACTGATTCCATTACCTTTACTAGCCATATTAGAAATTGAATTAGGTAAAAGAATCCATAAACGCTATTTAATATCACAAAAATCATTTGGTGATATGAATGACAGTGTACTTGAATCTATTGAAGGTGTACGTGTCACGAGAGCATATGTACAAGAAGATAAACTCAATAAAGATTTCAAAAATATGACTGAAAGTGTCGTAGAAAAATTTATGAATGTTGAAAAGATGGATGCATTTTTTCAACCAATAACGATTATTATAACTGCCATGAGTCAAGTTATCGGAATAGGTTATGGAGCCTTTCTTGTTAACAGCGGTGAAATGACAATCGGTGGTCTGATTTCATTTACCGTATATTTAAATATGCTCGTATGGCCAATGTTTTCAGTTGGTATTTTGATAAATATTATGCAAAGAGGAAATGCGTCTATAGATCGTGTTGAAGAAACATTAAATGAAGCGGAAACAGTACTAGATGTAGAAAATAAAGGAATACCTTCACATGATATAGGTATGAATTCAGTTGTGTTTAAATATCCATCGAGTGAATCCATTAACTTAAACAACATCAATATCATACTAGGAAAAGGTGAAACTTTAGGTATTGTTGGTGCAACTGGTTCTGGTAAGACGACGTTAATCAAACAAATCTTGAAAGAATATCCTACTGGTGATGGAGAAATCGTACTTGGAGATACTAATATTAATCAAATTTCAAAAAGTGATTTAAGAAGTTTAATTGGTTATGTATCTCAAGAAAACATTTTATTCTCTAGATCTATTAGAGATAACATTAGATTTGGTAAATCTGATGCTACTGATAATGAAATCGAAGAAGCGATCAAATTAGCATATTTTGAAAAAGATATCGAACGTTTACCACAAGGTTTAGAAACTTTAGTAGGAGAAAAAGGTATAGCAATTTCTGGAGGTCAAAAGCAAAGAATAGCGATTGCTAGAGCATTGATTATGGATCCTAAAATATTAATTTTAGACGATGCACTATCTGCTGTTGATGCAAAAACTGAAAAGAAAATTATACAAAACATTCAAAAATATAGACAAGGTAAAACAACCATTATTGCGACACATCGATTGTCTGGTGTTAAACATGCAAATCAAATTGTTGTAATGGACCATGGAGAAATAACAGAGTCAGGTACGCATGACCAATTACTCCAAATGAATGGTTGGTACAAATCTCAATTTGAAAGACAACGGTTGAAGGAGGTGTATAGCAAGTGAGTATTGTAAATCAACTCTTTCCATTTGTAAGCAAATATAAGAAAAGATTCATTATTGGCATTGCTATTTTAATTGGTGCAGTGGGGTTTGAATTATTAGGGCCATTAGTTGCGATGTATATTATTGATCATTATGTTAAAACATCTGCTTCACAAATAATACAATTACGACCAGTGCTACTATTATTGAGTTTGTTCTTTGTTGTGTCACTTATTCATGCGATATTAAGTTATTTTCAAACACTCGTTCTTCAACGTGCTGGCTCAGATGTTATTAAAGAGTTAAGAATTAAACTTTTTGAACACGTTCAAAAGTTACCGATAAAATACTTTGATAATTTACCAGCAGGAAAAGTAGTAGCAAGAATAACGAATGATACACAAATGATACTCGAACTATTCACTGTTATATTACCAAACTTTATTTCAGCTTTTATTACGATGATTGGTGTCATTATTGCGATATTCTTTATTAATACAAAAATCGGACTCATCGCACTGGTTACAATTCCTTTTGTCATGCTTTGGTTGTTGTGGTACAAAAAAGTAACAGGTAAATACAACTATGTCATTCGAGAAAAAAACAGTGATATGAATGCACTTATCAATGAATCTATAAATGGTATGAATATCATTCAAGCATTTAAACAAGAAAAACAAATTATGAATGATTTCGATGAAATGAATCAAGCATATTTAAACAATTATAAGAAAATCATACAATTTGATTCACTGACAGAACATAATTTGTTAAGTACGATTAGAAGTATTGTGTTTTTAATGTTGATTGTCGTATTTGGAACACAATTTCTAAATTCTTCTGTCGCGATTTCAGTTGGTACGTTATATATTCTTGTAAACTATATTACAAGATTATTTGATCCATTGTTTGGCGTATTAAATGTATTGGGACAATTAGAACAAGCAAGAGTTTCTTGCGTAAGAGTATTTGAAATGATGAATGTATCTGAAGAAAAGGTACCAGAACATAAAATTCAGTTGCCTGAAAAAATAGAAGGTCATGTTCATTTTAACGATGTATCGTTTGCATATAATGAAGGTGAATACGTCTTGGAAAATATCAATTTAGAAGTCGATAAAGGACAAACAATTGCGTTGGTTGGACATACAGGATCAGGGAAAAGTTCTATTATGAATTTACTATTCAGATTCTATGATCCTACTAATGGAACAATTGAAATCGATGGTATACCGACCATTAAGACTGATAAAAGAGATATGCGTAAACATATGGGTATTGTATTACAAGACCCATACTTATATACAGGGACTATTTTATCCAACATAACATTAGACGATCCTAAAGTGACGAGAGAAAAAGCTGTTGAAAGTTTAAATGCAGTAGGTGGAGATAGAGTGTTAGAGCACTTTAAAAAAGGTATTGATGAACCAGTTATTGAAAGAGGACGAACACTAAGTTCCGGACAACGACAAATCATATCATTTGCGAGAGCACTTGCATTTGATCCAGAAATTTTGATTTTAGATGAAGCGACATCAAGTATCGATTCTGAAACGGAAGAAATCATACAAAAAGCAATGACTGTGTTGTCTAAAGGACGAACATCATTTATTATTGCACACCGACTTTCAACGATTAAGAATGCTGATCAAATTATTGTTCTTGATAAAGGTCGCATTATTGAAAAAGGCAATCATGATGAGTTAATTAAATTAGAAGGACAATATTACAAAATGTATCAAATGCAGTCTTTATCAGATTAATCGAGTTAAACAAACTAATGGCCTGGGATATATTATCCCAGGCCATTGTTTTATATTTTTTAAACTCATCATTGCGGTCACATAAAGTAAAGTACGCCTTGATATATGAAGTAAATAACTAAAGCGATGATTGCTAATTTTATTACAACTCTTAATAGTCCAACGAAAAATCTAAAAAAGATAATTAAAAACAAGATAGCTAAAAATATATATATTAATTCCAAATTTATCACCTCTTGCATTCATTATATAGAATAGAACATGTAATTACATCAGACTACAGAATGATTAAAGGTTTAGGTCTAAAGCCCGATGATGTTATTTGAGTGATTTTCGTATAATATAAATGAATGAGAGGTGTCTATAATTTTGAGACGGTTATTTAGATTAATTAGAAATTTATTAGCGTTATTAGCAATTGTCATTATCATTGTTATTGTATATAGAAACGTACCAGCATTGAGTGATTTAAACCCGTTTGATCACAGTAATGAACAAACAACTGAAGAAATGGCTCCACAACATGCAAATGCAACTTATAAAATTGAAGATAATCCATTATTACAAAATGTACCATTAGGTCAAACTAAACAAGCATTTAATTGGATCAATAAAAGTGAATTCATGGATGTCTCAGGACTAGAACGTATGGGATATGACGACAATTATGTTGCAGGGCAAAGAGGAACTGAATATATCTTGTATAAATTTGGTGAACCAAAGATGTATGTCTACCAAACAGAGCAAGATTTAATGAATGATTTAAGTGCAATGCACTCAAATATAGAATTATTACCTAAAACTGCATATTAAATTTTTATTTCGGCAGTCTCTTACTTTATTTAAAGTGCTGTGTAAGCTAAAATAGTAATATCATTGTTAATGAGTCATTTGAAGATTAAGAGGTGTTTGGATTGTCGAATTTTTTTAAAAATAATAAAATAATGATTTTTCTAATTTCTATGGTTTTATTAATTGTAATTGTTGGTTATTCAGTGAGAGCACAATCTGCATCGCTTAGTGAACAATATGCGAGTGATACATCATCGTTTGGTGGAAGAATCGTATCTTATCCAGTTACTTTTGTTTCTGATTTCTTCTCTGGAATTTTCACTTCAGACGAAGACGTTGATAAATTAAAAGAAGAAGTAAAAAGTACAGATCAAATCAAAGCTGATAAAGCGAGATTAGAAAAAGAAAACAAAGCCTTAAAAAAAGAATTGGATATGAAAGATATTTCGCAATTCAATCCAATATCAGCTACTGTAATTGGTAGAAGTCCGGATCAATGGATGAATACAGTCATCATTGATAAAGGTAAAAAGAGCGGCATGAAAGAAAATATGGCTGTCATTACGAGTGAAGGTCTAGTAGGTAGAATTAAAAAAGCAAATCAATTTTCTTCACAAGTTGAGTTAATTTCTACAAGTGTTAAAACGAGTAAACTTTCAGTAGATATTCAACAAGATGATGAAAATATCTTTGGTATGATTAATCGATATGATGAAAATAAAGATTTACTTGTCATTAGTGATATCGATAATAAATACAGTATCAAAAAAGGTTCTAAAGTTGTAACAAATGGTTTAGGTGACCAACTTCCTAAAGGTATATTAGTAGGTAAAGTAGAAAAAGTAGAAAATGATGAATATGGATTATCTAAAGTCGCATACATTAAGACATCTACAAATATTAAAGATTTAAACCATGTATACGTAGCTAAACGTGATCCAGAAACGATACCTTCATCTGATGAAAGTGGTGAGGAATAATGAGATTTTACGTTATTCCTTTAATTGGTGTCTTATTATTTTATTTAGATTCATTATTAACACGTTTATCACCTTTAACTTTATTTAATGAGACATTTATAATCGTGCCTCGATTAACATTTTTGTACTTACTTATAATTGCTGTATACAAAAATCCTAAAGTTGCTATTATTTTAGCAATTGTAACAGGTATTTTTACAGATATTTATTATGGCGGTATTTACGGTGTCTATACATTTGGATATGCAATTTTTGTCATTATGATGGATAAACTATTTAAAGTATTTTATAGAGATATTTTAATGATGGTTATACTCTTAATATCATCAGTTGTATTACTTGAAATATGGGTAATGGTTTTTTATGGATTTTTAGGCATTGCTTCTATCAATATAGGCGGAATTATTCTATTTAGATTAATTCCAACTGTCATATTTAATTTGATATGTTTAATTATCATTTTCCCATTTGTATTAAAATTATTAGAAAGAAATACTAATTAATGAAAGAATATTGACATCAATAGCTGTAGGTGGTAATCTATTGAAGTTGAGTAGTTTCTAGCTACATACAACCGCTCGATCATAGGTATTAAAGTACGCATGTCACCTATGAATGGCGTGACTTAAAAAATTAGGAGGTGCAAGTATGTTTGCTATAATTGAAACTGGCGGAAAGCAAGTTAAAGTAGAAGAAGGTCAAACAATTTGGGTTGAGAAATTAGACGTAAATGAAGGTGATTCATTCACATTTGACCAAGTATTATTTGTAGGTGGAGATTCAGTTAAAGTTGGATCACCTGTTGTTGAAGGTGCTTCAGTTACTGCTAAAGTTGAAAAACAAGGACGCGGTAAAAAAATCACTGTATTCAAATACAAAGCTAAGAAAAACTACAAACGTAAACAAGGTCATCGTCAACCTTACACTAAATTAACAATCGAAAAAATCAACGCATAATTTATGATTAATGTAGATGTTAGTTTGAATCAAGAAGGGCAAGTTACAGATATTGAAATGTCTGGACATGCCGATTCAGGTGAATACGGTAAAGACTTAGTCTGTGCCGGTGCTTCAGCAGTTGTCTTTGGTACAACAAATGCTATCATTGGTTTAACTGATGAATCGCCTGATATAGATTACAGTGACGACGGTGGATATTTTCATATACGTAGTGTAAACTTAGAAAATGAACAAGCACAAATATTATTACAAGGCCTTATCGTTTCTTTGAAAACAATCGAAGAAGAATATGGGCAATATATTAAACTAAATTACAAGTGAGGTGTAACTCATGTTAAAATTAAACTTACAATTTTTCGCATCGAAAAAAGGGGTAGGTTCTACAAAGAACGGTCGTGACTCTGAATCAAAACGTTTAGGTGCTAAACGTGCTGACGGTCAATTCGTTACTGGTGGTTCTATTCTTTATCGTCAACGTGGAACTAAAGTTTTCGCTGGTGAAAACGTAGGTCGCGGTGGAGACGATACATTATTCGCTAAAATCGACGGCGTTGTTAAATTCGAACGTTTTGGTCGTGACAAAAAGAAAGTATCTGTATACGCAGCTGCTGAATAATCTTTATATTTAGATGAGGCTGGGACATATATAATTGTCCCAGCCTCAATCATTATGTTGACAGATATTTATATAAGCATGCATAGGATGATCTATATATATAGAAGGTATTCAGAAATGCAGTTTCTTTTTTTATTCATAATACGAAAATGTTATAATGAGTGTTATGAATAATGATAATAAAGGTGATGGAATGAATAATTTAGATGTGTATTTAAAGTCTAGACATGATTTTGTGAATCAGTTCCAATTGTTATATACATATAAACAGTTAGGAAAACATGAAGAGGTTGATTTATTAATTGATGAATTGTACAAAAATCTCAAGCAAGAACAGTTGTTTTTAAATGCACCGTGTAGAAAATTTGTTCATAATGTATTTGAATACAAACTATCTTTGTCAGGCTCTAAATGGACATTTGAAATTGACAACTCAAATATCGATTATTATCAAAAGAACTTAGAAAGAACAGATGATACTTTAGCAAATATATTTAATGATTTGAAAAATATTGTGATTAACGATATGGATGAAAAAAATATTCATATTAGTCTTACAGTAGAAGAAGAATTTGTCACAATGATTATTTGGTTAAGTGCGACTAATAAAGATCTTAATCAAATTGAACAATCATTTTCTAAATATAACGTTGAAATTTTATCAGAAAGTCAAAATCATATAGAAATAGAATTTTTTATTAACTTAAAAGAAATAGAGGTGTAAACATGTTTATAGATCAGGTCAAAATATCGTTAAAAGCCGGTGATGGCGGAAACGGTTTAGTAGCTTTTCGTCGTGAAAAGTATGTTCCATTTGGTGGACCAGCAGGTGGCGACGGTGGTAAAGGTGCTTCAGTCGTATTTGAGGTAGATGAAGGTTTACGTACTTTATTAGACTTTAGATTCCAAAGAAAATTTAAAGCTGATAAAGGTGAGAATGGTCAAAGTAGTAACATGCACGGTCGTGGAGCAGACGACTTAGTATTAAAAGTACCACCTGGTACAATTATTAAAAATGCTGAAAATGAAGAGATTTTAGCAGACCTTGTTGAACATGGTCAACGCGCTACAGTTGCTAAAGGTGGCCGTGGTGGTAGAGGTAATTCAAGATTTGCTTCAGCAAGTAATCCAGCACCAGATTTCTGTGAAAATGGTGAACCTGGTGAAGAACTTGAAGTCATGTTAGAACTAAAACTGATGGCAGATGTAGGCTTAGTTGGTTATCCAAGTGTTGGTAAATCAACATTATTATCTATCGTTTCTAAAGCAAAGCCAAAAATCGGTGCTTATCACTTTACGACAATTAAACCTAATTTAGGTGTTGTCCAAACAAATGATGGTAGAGGATTTGTAATGGCAGATTTACCAGGATTAATAGAAGGTGCTTCTGAAGGTGTTGGTTTAGGCCATCAATTCTTAAGACATATTGAACGTACAAGAGTAATTGTTCATATAATAGATATGAGTGGTATGGAAGGCAGAGACCCATATGAAGATTATGTTACAATTAATCAAGAATTAAAATCATATAATGAAAATCTTTCTAGAAGACCACAAATTGTCGTTGCGAATAAAATGGATTTACCAGATTCAGAAACACAATTAGAAATGTTCAAAGAACAACTTCAAGAAGATGTTAATATTATTCCTATTAGTACAGTTACACGTCATAATGTTGATAAACTACTTTATCAAATTGCTGATTTATTAGATGAAACTGAAGGAATTGACTTCGATTCAGTCGAAGAAGAAACTGGCGTACATCGTGTTGTATATAAACACGAAAAATCACGAGATCATTTTGTTATTACGAGAGATGACGACGGTGCTTATGTTGTATCAGGTAATTCGATTGAAAGATTATTCAAAATGACGGACTTCAATCGTGATGCTGCAGTTAGAAGATTTGCAAGACAAATGCGTTCAATGGGTATTGATGATGCCTTAAGAGAACGTGGTGCATCAAATGGTGATATTGTAAGAATTTTAGGTGGAGAATTTGAATTTGTCGAATAGGGCGTGTTCCAATTGAAAAAATCAAATGAATCAACAAAAAGGTTTTATTTAATCAGAGAAGATGTTTTGCCAGAGTCAGTGCAAAAGACAATCAAAGTTAAAAATGCATTATTAAAAAATAATAATTTAACGATTTATGATGCAGTTAAAGAATTTAATTTATCTAGAAGTGCTTTTTATAAATATAAAGATACAATATTTCCAATTGATAGATTAGAAGAGCAGACCAAAAATTTAACGTTAATTTTATATGTACAAGATGAAGTGGGTATGCTTGCAACTGTCTTGAATAAAATTGCTGAAGTTAAAGGTTCTGTTCTTACCATTCATCAAAGTTTACCAATAAAGGATAGAGCAACGATTACAATTTCTCTTAATGCTGCAAATATTGAGTTATCATTAGAAGAATTAATGGATGCAATTAAAGAAAGTCCATATGTTGATGAAGTAGAAGTTATTGGAATGAGTATGTAAAGGAAGTTGTCTAAATGTATGCATATATAAAAGGGATCGTTTCACAATTATATCCTTCTCATATTGTAGTTGAGGCAAATGGTATAGGTTATGAAATTCAAACACCTAACTCTTATCGTTTTCAATCTCAATTAGATAAAGAAACGCAAGTATATACACAATTAATTGTGCGTGAAGATGCCCAATTATTATATGGATTTGTGAATCTTGAAGAAAAGGATATGTTTTTAAACTTAATTAAAGTGACAGGTATTGGACCAAAGTCAGCTTTAGCAATTTTAGCGACAAGTACGCCTAATGAAGTAGCAATTGCTATAGAAAATGAGAATGAATCATATTTGACAAAGTTTCCTGGTATCGGTAAAAAAACAGCAAGACAAATTATTCTTGATTTAAAAGGGAAATTAATCATCACTGAAGAGTCTGAGTTATTCCCAGAAACTAAAGATGCCGGTCAAGATGTATTAGAAGAAGCATTGTTAGCTTTAGAAGCATTAGGTTACTCGAAACGAGAAATTACAAAAGTTAAGAAAAACCTAGAAAAAGAATCATTTGATTCAGTAGATGCTTGTGTTAAAAGAGGTTTAGCATTACTTATTCAGTAAATGAGGTGATTTTTTGGATGAGCGATTAATGGATGAACATGGACACGAAGATGATATCCAAAGTGAACTTTCATTAAGACCAGATACTTTAAATCAATATATTGGTCAACACAATATTAAATCAAACTTAGATATATTTATTAAAGCTGCTAAGTTAAGGGAAGAACCTTTAGATCATTGTTTACTTTACGGTCCACCTGGTCTAGGTAAGACGACTTTAGCGCATATTATATCTAATGAGATGAATGTTAATTTACGAACTGCAAGTGGACCTTCTATTGAAAGACCTGGTGATTTAGCAGCCATACTTTCTGCATTACAACCTGGAGATGTACTTTTTATAGATGAAATACACCGATTAAGCAGAGTCGTTGAAGAAGTGTTATACCCTGCTATGGAAGATTTCTTCTTAGATATCGTTGTTGGTAAAGGTGAAGAAGCTAGAAGTATTAGAATCGATTTGCCGCCATTTACGCTAGTAGGTGCTACAACGCGTGTAGGGAGCCTCTCAGCTCCTTTGAGAGATCGTTTCGGTGTGCATCTTAGATTGGAATATTACGATGATAATAGTTTACAAGAAATTATAAAGCGTACTGCTGAAGTATTTGAAGTAGACATTGATCAAAATAGCACGGTTGAATTATCTAAACGAAGTAGAGGGACACCTCGTATAGCAAATCGTTTGTTACGTAGAGTGCGTGATTTTGCTCAAGTAGAAGGTGACGAAGCTATTTCTATGGATATTACAAAGCATGCTTTAGATTTGTTGCAAGTAGATGAAGAAGGACTCGACCATATAGATTATAAAATTATGCACTGTATCCTGAATAATTATAAAGGTGGTCCAGTTGGATTAGATGCAATAGCTGCTACGATAGGTGAAGAGCGTGTTACACTTGAAGACGTTTATGAACCTTATCTCATCCAAAAAGGATTTATAGAAAGAACGTCAAGAGGTCGTCGTGCAACTGCGTTAAGTTATGATCACTTCGACATTAAAAAGGATTAGGAAAGAGGCAAAGTTTGTGAATATTGAAGATTTCGATTTTGATTTACCTGAATCATTAATTGCACAAACACCACTGTTAGATAGAGAAAGCAGTAGGTTATTAAAATGTAATAAAACAACAGGTGAATTAGAAGATTTAACGTTTAAAGAAGTTGTCAATCAACTTTCACCAGGTGACTGTTTAGTATTAAATGATACGAAAGTGATGCCAGCAAGATTGTTTGGTATCAAAGAAGAAACTGGTGCAAAAGTAGAAATGCTAATGCTAACGCAACAAGAAGATAATGAATGGGAAGTATTAATTAAACCAGCTAAACGTATTAGAGTTGGTCAATCTGTTTCATTTGGGGAAGGTAAAATCATTGCGACTTGTGTCAAAGAACTTGATCAAGGTGGACGCATTATGAAACTTTCATACGAAGGTATCTTACAAGAAAGATTAGATGAACTTGGTGAAATGCCTTTACCACCATATATTAAAGAACGATTAGATGACCAAGATAGATATCAAACAGTTTATGCTAAAGCAGTTGGGTCTGCAGCTGCACCTACAGCAGGTTTACACTTCACTGAACATTTATTACAAGAAATTGCTGATAAAGGCGTACACATTGCTTTTATTACGTTACACGTTGGTTTAGGTACATTTAGACCAGTCAGTGTAGATAATATAGATGATCATGAAATGCATTCAGAATATTACCAAATGACTGCTGAAACAGCTGATTTATTAAACCGTGTAAAAGCAAGTGGTCATAAAATCATATCTGTAGGTACAACGTCAACAAGAACACTTGAAACAATTCGATCTAAAAATGACCAATTTGTTGAAGAAAGTGGTTGGACAGATATATTTATTTATCCGGGATATGAATTTAAAGCGATAGATGGACTGATAACCAATTTCCATTTACCAAAATCAACACTTATTATGTTGGTATCTGCATTATCAACTAGAGAACATATTTTAAATGCATATAAACATGCAGTTGAAGAAAAGTATAGATTCTTTAGTTTTGGCGATGCAATGATTTTAATATAGAAAAGGAGTAACAATATGCCTGCAGTAACATATGAGCACATTAAAACTTGTAAGCAATCAGGTGCAAGACTCGGGATTGTGCATACACCTCATGGTTCATTTGAAACGCCGATGTTCATGCCTGTTGGAACAAAAGCAACCGTTAAGACAATGAGCCCTGAAGAGCTTAAACAAATGGAAGCAAAAATTATACTTAGTAATACCTATCATTTGTGGTTACAACCTGGAAGTGATATCATTTCTAAAGTGGGTGGATTACATAAGTTTATGAATTGGGATGGACCTATACTTACTGATTCTGGTGGTTTTCAAGTATTCAGCTTAAGTGATATGAGAAAAATCGAAGAAGAAGGTGTGCATTTTAGACATCATTTAAATGGTTCTAAATTGTTCTTAAGTCCTGAAAAAGCGATGCATATTCAAAATGATCTTGGTTCAGATATTATGATGGCGTTTGATGAATGTCCTCCAATGCCATCTGAATATGAATATGTAAAAAATTCAATTGAGAGAACATCAAGATGGGCGGAAAGATGTCTTGAAGCTCATCGTCGCCCTGAAGATCAAGCTCTATTTGGTATTATCCAAGGTGGAGAATATAAGGATCTTAGAGAGCAAAGTGCAAAAGACCTCGTTTCACTTGATTTTCCTGGCTATGCTATTGGTGGTTTGTCTGTTGGTGAACCTAAACCTGTCATGTACAGAATGGTTGAGCATACAACGCCATTAATGCCATTTAATAAACCAAGATATTTAATGGGAGTTGGTTCTCCAGACGCATTAATCGAATGTTCTATTAGGGGCATCGATATGTTTGATTGCGTATTACCTACACGTATAGCTAGAAATGGTACATGTATGACATCTCAAGGTAGAGTTGTTATAAAAAATGCTAAATATCAGCAAGATTTATCACCACTTGATCCAGAGTGTGATTGTTATACATGTAGAAACTATACTAAAGCATATTTGCGTCATCTGATTAAAGCAGATGAAACATTTGGAATTCGTCTTACTACATATCATAATTTATATTTCTTATTAAAACTTATGGAGAACATTCGCCAAGCAATAAGAGAAGATCGATTACTTGATTTCAAAGATGAATTTTTCGAACAGTATGGACTAAATGTAGATAACCCCAAAAACTTTTAAAGGAGATTGAATATGGAAGTATTGGTACAATTATTACCTATTATCTTAATTTTTGCGCTTGTTTGGTTCTTAATGATCAGACCACAACAAAAGCGTGCAAAAGAACATCGTGAATTATTAAACCGTTTAGAAGTTGGTCAAAAAGTAACTTCAATCGGCGGTATCAAAGGTACAGTTAGAGCAGTTGATGAGTCTATCGTTGTTGTTTCTGTAAATGATAAAGGACACGAAATTACATTTGAAAAACCAGCTATCAAACAAGTAGATCCTTCATAAAATAGTTTACTTTTTTAGGAAATTGGTTTATTATTATGTATCATATTTGATGTTAAAAGACATGGTTATCCATGTCTTTTTTTCATTCATGAATGTTATGGCTATTCAACTATAGTTGATGTATGCTATAACATATATAGTGAATTAAATATATGTAAGAGGTGTTATCGTGAAAAAGCGGAGTAGAATTATAGCCTTTTTACTTCTTGCAGTGTTGGTTTTTAGTTTAATAGGATCAACAACAAAAGATATAACAAAGAATGTAAATTTAGGTCTAGACTTACAAGGTGGTTTTGAAGTATTATATCAAGTTAATCCTTTAGACAAAGGTGATAAGATTGATAATGATGCGGTTAAATCTACTGCAAAGACTTTAGAGTCACGTGTAAACGTATTGGGTGTTTCTGAGCCAAAAATTCAAGTTGAGGAAGGTAATCGTATTCGAGTTCAATTAGCTGGTATTAAAGACCAGAATGAAGCTCGAGAAGTGCTTTCTACACAAGCGAATTTAACAATCAGAGATGCAAAGGATAGAGTTTTACTATCTGGTAAAGATTTAGTTCAAGGTGGCGCTAAGCAAGGCTTTAAAGACAATACAAACGAAGTAGCCGTTACACTTAAGCTTAAAGATGCCAAAAAGTTCAAAGAAGTAACTGAAAAAGTTTCTAAAATGAATCCTAATTTAATGGTCATTTGGATGGACTATGAAAAAGGAGACAGTTACGCGAAAGAAGCTAAGAAAGAACAAGAAGGTAAAGAGCCAAAATATATTTCTGCAGCAACTGTAAGCCAACCAATCAACTCAGAAAATGTTGAAATTTCTGGTGGGTTCAATGGTGAACAAGGTGTTAAAGAAGCAAAACAAATAGCAGATTTATTAAATTCAGGTTCACTACCTGTTAAATTAGATGAAGTGTATTCTACATCAGTAGGTGCGCAATTCGGTAAAGATGCTTTAGATGAAACAGTACTTGCTTCTTCAATAGGTGTAGGTATTATATTCTTATTTATGCTTATTTACTACCGATTACCTGGTGTTGTAGCAGTCATTACATTAAGTGCTTATGTTTACTTAACATTATTAGCATTTAACTTTATTTCAGGGGTATTAACATTGCCTGGACTTGCAGCCTTAGTATTAGGTGTAGGTATGGCCGTTGATGCTAACATTATCATGTACGAACGGATAAAAGATGAATTGCGGATAGGAAGGACTTTACAACAAGCTTTCAAAAAAGGTTCTGGCTCTTCATTTATTACGATTTTAGATGCTAACTTAACAACAATTTTAGCAGCGCTCGTATTATTCGTATTTGGTGAAAGTTCAGTAAAAGGTTTCGCAACAATGTTATTACTTGCGATTCTTATGAGTTTCGTAACTTCAGTATTCTTCACAAGAATATTATTAGCATTATTAGTAAACTCAAACTACTTCAAGAAAAAATACAATTGGTTTGGTGTTTCTAAGAAAGATAGACATGATATTAGTGAAAGATTAGATGTTCATGATTTAAGAACAGTCTATGACAAAATTAATTTCGTAAAACTTGCTAAACCATTATTAACATTTAGTATTATTACAATCATCGTTGGTGCCATCATCGTATCGATATTCAGATTGAATTTAGGTATTGATTTCACAAGTGGTACACGTGTTGACTTACAATCCGATCAAGCTATCAAGACTGAACAAGTTTCAAAACAGTTTAAAGATATGGGATTAGAACCATCACAAGTTACAACAAGTGGAACTGGAAACAAAATGGCAACCGTTCAATTTAAAGATGCATTAAACAAATCTGAAATACAAAAAGTTAAATCTGACTTTGGTAAATCATTGGGTCATGATCCAAACGTAAGTACGGTTTCACCAGTTGTTGGTCAAGAGTTAGCTGGAAATGCATTAAAAGCAATGCTTTATGCAGCACTAGGAATTGTTTTATACGTATCCTTTAGATTTGAGTGGAGAATGGGTGCTACAGCTGTACTTGCGTTATTACATGACGTATTTATGATTGTAGCAGTATTCAGTTTATTCAGACTCGAAGTGGATATTACATTCATTGCAGCAGTTCTAACCATTATTGGTTATTCAATCAATGACACCATCGTTACATTTGACCGCGTAAGGGAAAATTTACGTAAAGTGAAAGTGATAACGAAACCTGAAACAATTGATATGATCGTTAACTCATCTATTAGACAAACGATGACAAGATCAATCAATACCGTATTAACAGTTGTTATAGTAGTTGTTGCTTTATTAATACTTGGTTCAACAAGTATCTTCAACTTCTCATTAGCACTATTAATCGGTTTAGTATCCGGTGTATTCTCATCAGTATTCGTCGCAGTACCTTTATGGGCTATCTTGAAAAAACGACAACTTAAAAAATCAGAAAATGGTAAATTAGTTGTATATACTGAGAAAAAATCTAACGATGAAAAAATATTAGTTTAATAAATCAAAGTACCTGTCCTTATTAAAAGGGCAGGTACTTTTTTGTTTTAGAGTAAATGATAAATATTTAACTAAGCGGTCATGATTACAAAAGTCGGTCGAATTGTAATTAACGACTTGTCTCTATGAACAAACCGCCTCTTTAATCATGTTTTATTTGTTTAGTAGAGAAAGTATGATATTTCATGTATAATGTTTTGAGTAGAAATGAGGAGATTTGATATGACTAAAGCTTGTTATCAATGGAAAAAATCAGAGCTCAATCAAAATATTGATCCGCAAATTATAAAAAAATATAAAATTTCGCCACTTTTAGAAAAAACTTTAATTTCAAAAGGCTATACGTCTGAAGAACAAATTGAAAGTTTATTATCTAATGAAGTGTTATTCCATGATCCTATGTTATTAAGTGATATGGAAAAGGCAACTTCGAGAATACATAAAGCAATTGAAAATGATGAAAGAATATTAGTATATGGTGATTATGATGCAGATGGTGTCACGTCTACAACGATTCTCGTCAAGACTTTAGAGTCTATGGGCGCTACTGTAGGTTGGTATATTCCGAATAGATTTACAGAAGGATATGGACCGAGTGAAGCGGCGTTTAGAAATGCACATGATGAAGGTGTTTCTCTTATCATTACAGTGGATAATGGTATTCAAGGTCATCATGAAATTGATGTTGCCAATGAACTTGGTATTGATGTGATTGTGACGGACCATCATGAATTTGGCGAAACAAAGCCTAATGCATATGCGATTGTTCACCCTATGCATCCTGATTTTAATTATCCGTTTGAATATTTAGCTGGTGTGGGTGTTTCTTATAAACTTTCAAAAGCACTTAAAGCAGATATACCTGATGCGTTCTTAGGTCTAGTTGCTATCGGTACGATTGCCGACTTAGTAAGCTTAACGGATGAAAATAGATATATGGTTAAACAAGGGTTGCGTATTTTGAATGAACAACCTTTACCAGGGATTAAAAGTTTATTATCCGTAGCTGATTTTACGGATGAAGTAAGTGAACAAACAGTCGGTTTTATTATCGGACCTCGTCTGAATGCAGTTGGTAGATTGGATGATGCCCGATTAGCGGGAGAGTTGCTTATGAGCGATGATGAGGATGAAGCGATGTTCTTAGCTGAAGAAGTAGACCAATTTAATACAGAACGAAAAGCAATTGTTGAAAATATTACGAATGAAGCAATGGAATTAGCTGAGATTGAAATGCAACAAAATGCCCAATTTCTAATACTTGCAAAAGAAGATTGGAATGAAGGTGTATTAGGTATTGTGGCTTCAAGAATAGTTGAGAAGTATCATTTACCAACAATTGTTTTAAATGTGGATATTGAACAAAATCACGCGAAAGGTTCCGCTAGAAGTATTAAACAAGTTTCAATGTTTGAATTTCTTCAAAATCATAGCGACTTGATTCGAAAATTCGGTGGTCATCATATGGCGGCTGGTATGACATTAGATATCGACGCGATTGAACCATTGAAGAAAGCTTTGAATGAAGATATGCAACAAATAACAGAAGGTAAAAAATTATTACCACAGTTAATCGTTGATGTAGAAATAGAGACTTCAGATATCACGGTTGATAACATTTTTGATTTAGAAAGATTAAGACCTTTTGGTACAGATTTATTAGCACCGCTATTTTCAATCAATAATGTTCAAGTCAAATCTGTTAAAGGTATTGGGCAAGGTAATAAACATCTTAAATTAACATTAACAGACAAAAATATTGCAGCTTTACATTGGAATGCTGGACATCTCGTTCATGATATTTCAAATGATACGACTATCAATGTTGCAGGTAGTTTAAATGTTAATGAATGGAATGGACATCAATCTCCACAAATTATTCTTAAAGATTTAGCGTTGAGTAATGATCATGCTATTTTTGATTATAGAAGTAAAAATAAACATGACTTGTTAAAAATTGATCAAGACAATGCATTGTTTGTGATTAATCCGTCATCCGAGAAATTAAATGAGCAATATATACATTATGGTGAAGCATATCCAAATGAAATTGAAACATGCGTGCTGAGAGATTTACCGCAAGATTTAGAAACATTTAAACAAACTTTATCTCATATCAAAGCGGAGAAATATTATTTAGTATTTAAAGGACAAACTAATTCATACTTTGAAGGCATTCCAAGTGATGAAAAGTTCAAGCAAGCTTATAAAGCGTTATATATGAACCAATCAACCAATATACAAAATGATGGTATGAAATTATGTGAAGCTTTAAAAATTAAACCTGATCAATTGAAATTCATTTTAAATTGCTTTTATGAGTTAAACTTTATTACAATGAATCATGGTATAATTGAAGTAAATAAAGATGCGGGAAAAAATGACATACAAAACGCACCGTTATATCAAGCAAGAAAACAACAAATAGAAATAGAAAAGACATTGTTGTACAATGATAGCCAATCATTAATCAATTGGATACATTCATTGTTAAGTGATGTTGAGGAGGAAGTATAATGGATTTAAAACAATACGTTTCAGAAGTACAAGATTGGCCAAAACAAGGTGTTAACTTTAAAGATATCACGACAATTATGGATAATGGTGAAGCATACAAGTATGCCACTGACCAAATCGTACAATATGCTCAAGACAAACAAGTTGATGTTGTAGTAGGACCAGAAGCAAGAGGATTTATTATTGGTTGTCCTGTGTCATATGCAATGGGTATTGGTTTTGCACCAGTACGTAAAGAAGGGAAATTACCTCGTGAAGTGATTCGTTATGAATATGATCTTGAGTATGGATCAAATGTGTTAACAATGCACAAAGATGCAATCAAACCTGGTCAACGTGTATTGATTACTGATGATTTATTAGCAACAGGTGGTACAATTGAAGCGGCAATTCACTTAGTAGAATCTTTAGGTGGAATTGTAGTGGGTATCGCATTTTTAATTGAACTTAAATATTTAAACGGCATTGAAAAATTAAAAGGTTACGATGTTGTTTCGTTAATTTCATACGATGAATAAAATAGTCACTTTGTGGCTATTTTATTTTTAATTATTATAATTAACGGTGGCATATTACTATTGAAAATTGCTATAATAGTAATATTCAAGAGAATTTTATTTGATGAGGTGGTGTCCCTATGAATAAAGAATATCCATACAGTGCTGATGATGTTTTATATAAAGCTAAAAGTTACTTATCTGAAGACGCGTATCGCTTAGTAGAAAAGAGTTATGATTTGGCTTTTAAAGCACATCAAGGACAAATTAGAAAAAATAATTTGCCATATATCATGCATCCTATTCAGGTAGCGGGTATTTTAACCGAAATGAAATTGGATGGTCCAACTATAGTTGCTGGATTCCTTCATGATGTAATTGAGGATACACCTTATACGTATGATGATTTGGTAGAAATGTTTAATGAAGAAGTAGCCATAATTGTAGATGGTGTTACAAAATTAAAAAAAGTTAAATATAAATCTAAAGAAACGCAACAAGCTGAAAATCATAGAAAATTATTTATAGCAATTGCTAAAGATGTCCGAGTTATATTAGTTAAATTAGCAGATAGATTACATAATGTTCGTACTTTAAAAGCGATGCCTAAAGAAAAACAAAAACGTATTGCTAAAGAAACGTTAGAAATCTATGCACCACTTGCGCATAGATTAGGTATCAATACAATTAAGTGGGAACTTGAAGACATTTCATTAAGATATATTGATAGTGTTCAATATTTTAGAATTGTTAATTTGATGAAAAAGAAAAGAAGCGAAAGAGAAACGTATATTGCAAATGCTATTAAAGATATAGAGTCTGAAATGGAAGTTATGAATATTTCTGGCGATATAAGCGGTAGACCTAAACATATCTATAGTATTTATAGAAAAATGGTTAAACAGAAAAAGCAATTCGAACAAATTTTTGACTTACTTGCAATAAGAGTAATCGTCCCTTCAATCAAAGATTGTTACGCTGTGCTAGGTCTTGTCCATACATTATGGAAACCAATGCCTGGTCGATTTAAAGATTACATCGCGATGCCTAAACAAAATATGTATCAATCGCTGCATACTACAGTCGTTGGTCCAAATGGAGATCCTTTAGAAATTCAAATTAGAACATTTGAAATGCATGAAATTGCAGAACATGGGGTTGCCGCTCACTGGGCATATAAAGAAGGTAAAAATTTAAGCAATAAATCAGAAGAATATTTACAAAAAATGAGTTGGCTACAAGAAATAGCTGAAACTGACAATACTTCACCTGATGCTGAAGAATTTATGGAATCTTTAAAATATGACCTTCAAAGTGATAAAGTCTATGTCTTTACACCTGAAAGTGATGTTGTTGAATTACCATATGGAGCAGTTCCGATTGATTTTGCTTACGCAGTACACAGTGAAGTAGGTAATAAAATGATAGGTGCGAAAGTTAATGGTAAAATCGTTCCTATTGATTATAAGTTATCTACTGGCGATATTGTTGAGATTAGAACGAGTAAACATTCATATGGACCAAGTCGAGATTGGTTAAAAATCGTCCGCTCTTCAAGTGCGAAAAGTAAAATCCGCAGTTTCTTCAAGAAACAAGACCGTTCTGCCAATATTGAAAAAGGTAAATTCATGATTGAAGCGGAAATTAAAGAGCATGGCTACAATGTAGATGAAGTATTAAATGCTGAAAATATTAAACTTGTTAACGAAAAATATAATTTTTCAAATGAAGATGATTTATATGCAGCAGTTGGTTTTGGTGGCATAACTGCTTTACAAGCTGTTAACAGACTTACAGAAAAGCTAAGACTTGAACGTAAGAAACAATCGCTTAACCAAGTGCAAGAAGTCAATAAATCTATTCCGATTAAACAAGATATTAGAACAGATACTGGTGTCTATGTCGAAGGTTTAGATAACATGCTTATTAAACTTTCAAAATGTTGTAATCCAATACCTGGTGATGAAATCATTGGCTATATTACAAAAGGTCATGGCGTTAAAGTTCATCGTAAAGATTGTCCGAACATCGTTAACGAAAACGAACGATTAATCGATGTTGAATGGGTTAAAAATACAAATGAACAAAAAAATTATCAAGTAGACTTAGAAATTACGGGTTACGACAGAAATGGTTTATTAAACGAAGTACTCCAAGTTGTGAATGCAATTAAAGTACAATTAGTAAAAGTTTCAGGTAAAGCTGATATAGATAAAAATGCTGTTATTAACATTAGCGTAATGGTTAAAAATGTGAATGACGTATATAGAATTGTTGATCGAATTAAACAATTAGGTGATATTTATACAGTAAGTCGTGTATGGAATTAAGAGGTGAATTTTTTTGAAAGTTGTTCTACAAAAAGTAAGCCAAGCTAAAGTGACATCTGAAAATACTCAAAATGAAATTCAACAAGGATTCTTATTATTAGTAGGTGTTGGACAAGAATCTACTTATGCAGATGCAGATGTTATCGCTAAGAAAATAGCAAAGACAAGAATTTTTGAAGATCAAGAAGGTAAAATGAATTTAGATATACACCAAGTCGGTGGTGAAATCTTGTCGATATCACAATTTACAATATATGCTTCAGTAAAAAAAGGGAATAGACCTGGATTTACGAATGCTAAAAGCCCAGATGAAGCATTAAAGATATATGAATATTTTAATGAACAGTTAGCATCTTATAACATTAACGTGAAAACAGGAGAGTTTGGCGCACATATGGATGTGTCATTAATCAATGATGGACCAATTACGATTATATTCGAAAGTAAGGATGGTAACATTCAATGAACCTAATTAATTTATGGTTTAAAAAGAGGAGAATAAAGCCTGTTCCTGTCATCAGTGTTGCCATTTTACTGATTGTTTTGTTAATCATTATAATTTATTTATTGATTCCTAAAGAGGACGAACCTAAAACATTATCTATGAAAGAAGATGGTGAGTTAAGAACTGGACCTGCCGCTTACTATCCAATTATCTTTGATGTAAAAAAAGGAGATAGTTTTGATATAACGGATAGAGAAGGAAAATGGTTCGAAGTCAAAAATGATCAAAATGAAAAAGGCTGGATTGCTGGTTGGCATACAAATCTTGATATTAAAGAAGATGTTAATCCAGTATTAAAACCATTAAAAGGAAAAGTAATCATATTAGATCCTGGTCATGGTGGAAGTGACCAAGGTGCATCGAGTTCAAAACATAAAGATGTAACCGAAAAAGTCATTACATTAAAAACTGCAAAAGAACTTAAAGAAATGCTTGAAGATGAAGGCGCTAAAGTGAAAATGACGAGAACAAAAGATGAATATGTTAAATTAAAAGATAGACAAGGTGATGGAGATGTCTTTATTAGTATCCATAATGATGCTTTAGATTCATCAGCACCACATGGTTTAACAGTTTATTACCATCATGATTCTCAAAAAGAATTTGCAGACACGTTACAAACATCAATTAATCAAAAATCCATACTATCTGATAGAGGCGTACGAAACGAAAACTTCCAAGTGATTCGTCAAACTAAAATGCCTGCCGTATTGCTAGAGTTAGGCTATATTAGTAACCCTACAGATGAAGATTTAATTGTTGATAGAAAATATAGACACATTGTAGAAACAGGTATTGTTGACGGTTTGAAAGTTTACTTTTCAAATTAGATATTGACTACTACAGATTATGGGTTTAATATTAATATAAATTATGAAATAGATTATATACCGTTTATTCTTGAATAGTATACCGTTATAGTAGGAAACAGAGAGTATAACATTTGCTGAAAGTTATATGAATACTGCGTATACTTTTGAACACAAGAAGAGGGAATCTTACGAAAATAAGATCGGTTAACATCCGTTACAATGTTGTTAAGTGAGTATTTAATGGATCATTAAATACTAATTAGGGTGGCAACACGGATAATTCGTCCCTTGTATGTATATGCATACAAGGGACTTTTTATATTTTAAAGGAGGAAATATTATGATTAATATACCACGTGGTACACAAGATTTATTACCAAAAGATACTTATAAATGGCAATACATTGAGAACAAATTACATGAGTTAATGAAAATATATAATTACAAAGAAATTAGAACGCCAATATTTGAAAGTACTGAACTTTTTAGTAGAGGTGTCGGTGATTCAACAGATGTCGTACAAAAAGAAATGTACACATTTAAAGATAAAGGTGATAGAAGCATTACATTAAGACCTGAAGGCACTGCAGGTGTTGTTAGAAGTTACATCGAAAACAAAATGCAAGGTGAACCTAATCAACCTGTTAAGCTTTATTACAACGGTCCAATGTTCCGATATGAAAGAAAACAAAAAGGGCGTTATCGTCAATTTGTTCAATTCGGTGTAGAAGCAATCGGATCAGAAAATCCTGCAATTGATGTTGAAATTATTTCAATGCTCGTACACATTTACAAATCTTTCGGATTAAAAGACTTAAAATTAGTTATCAATAGTATTGGTGATGCAGAATCAAGAGCTGATTATACGAAGGCATTACAAGCGCACTTTGAACCAGTAATTGATACTTTCTGTAGCGATTGTCAAAGTCGATTACACACAAACCCAATGCGTATATTGGATTGTAAAGTAGACCGTGATAAAGAAGCAGTTAAAAATGCACCTAAAATTACGGAATACTTAAATGACTATTCTAAACAATATTTCGAAGAGGTAAAAAGTTTATTAGACGAACTTGGAATCGAGTATGAAATAGATACGAATTTAGTACGTGGTTTAGATTATTATACACACACAGCATTCGAAGTAATGAGTAACGCTGAAGGATTCGGTGCTATTACAACTTTATGTGGTGGTGGTAGATATAACGGCTTACTAGAATTACTTGATGGTCCTAAAGAAACAGGTATTGGATTCGCATTGAGTATTGAACGTTTATTACTAGCGCTTGAAGCTGAAGGTATTGAAATTGAAGAAGAAGATACAATCGACTTATTTATCGCAACAATGGGTGAAGAAGCGGATAGACTTTCAGTTCAATTAATCAATCAATTAAGAATGGCTGGTATTAGTTGTGATAAAGACTATTTACAACGTAAATTAAAAGGTCAAATGAAACAAGCCGATAGATTAAATGCGAGATACACGATTGTATTAGGTGAAAATGAATTAGAAAAACAAGAAGTGGAAGTTAAGAATATGGAAACTGGTGAAAAGACACTTGTTTCATTATCAGAATTAGAGAATTATTTAAAGGTGGAATCATAATGGAAAAAAGAACAACATATGCTGGTAAAATAACTGAAGAATATATTGGTCAAACCGTTACTTTAAATGGTTGGGTACAAAAAAGACGTGACTTAGGTGGTTTAATATTTGTTGATTTACGTGACCGCGAAGGCGTTGTACAAATTGTCTTTAACCCAGATTTCTCTCAAGAAGCTTTAAGTGTTGCTGAGAAAATCCGTTCTGAATATGTCATTCAAGTTAAAGGTTTAGTAACTAAAAGAGATGAAAAATCAATTAATGACAAAATCAAGACTGGTAAAGTCGAAGTACAAGTTTCTGAAATTACAATCTTAAATGAATCTGAAACACCACCATTTTCTATAACAGATATGAATGATATTGACGAAAATGTACGATTAAAATATCGTTATATCGACTTAAGAAGAGAAAGTTTAGCTCAAACATTTAAAATGAGACATCAAATTACACGTGCAGTAAGAAATTATTTAGACGATGGTGAGTTTTACGAAGTAGAAACACCTGTATTAACTAAATCTACGCCAGAAGGTGCAAGAGACTATTTAGTACCATCTCGTGTACATGGTGGAGAGTTCTATGCTTTACCTCAATCTCCACAAATATTTAAACAATTATTAATGATTGGTGGATTTGATAAATACTATCAAATCGTTAAATGTTTTAGAGACGAAGATTTAAGAGCGGATAGACAACCTGAATTTACGCAAATCGATATCGAGATGAGCTTTGTTGATCAAGAAGACGTTATCAAAATGAATGAAGGTCTTATGAAACGCATCATGAAAGATGTGAAAGGCATTGATATTACAACGCCATTTCCACGTATGACATACGCTGAAGCAATGGAAAGATACGGAATTGATAAACCAGATACAAGATTTGGTATGGAACTGATTAACTTATCAGAACTTGCTTCAAAAATGGACTTTAAAGTATTTAAATCTGCAGTTGAAAATGGTGGAGAAGTTAAAGCAATCGTTGTTGAAGATGGTGCGGCTGACTACTCTAGAAAAGATATCGACCAATTACAATCATTTGCAAGTATTTATGGTGCTAAAGGTTTAGCGTGGGTTAAAGTAACAGAAGAAGGCTTAAACGGTCCAATTAGTAAATTCTTTGATGAAGATATTACAGCTGAATTATTAAACCAAACTGAAGCTAAAGCAGGAGACTTAGTATTATTTGTAGCAGATAAAAAAGATGTCGTAGCAGCAAGTTTAGCGCAGTTAAGAAATAAACTTGGTAAAGATCGTGGTTTAATTGATCCAAATAAATATAATTTCTTATGGGTAACAGATTGGCCATTATTTGAATACGATGAAGAATTAGAACGTTACGTTGCAGCGCACCATCCATTTACTGCACCTAAAAAAGAGCATGAAGCAATGCTTGAAACTGATCCAACAAATGTTGAAGCCAATGCATACGATATCGTTTTAAATGGTTTTGAATTAGGTGGAGGATCTATTAGAATTCATAAATCAGAACTTCAAGAAAAAATGTTTAAAGCGCTTGGATTCACTGAAGAACAAGCACAAGAACAATTTGGATTCTTAATTGAAGCGTTCAAATATGGTGCACCACCACATGGCGGAATTGCTTTAGGTTTAGATAGATTAGTTATGTTATTATCAGGAAGAACAAACTTAAGAGATACAATTGCATTCCCTAAAACAGCAAGTGCTTCTTGTCTATTAACGGATGCGCCAAGTGAAGTGTCTAACAGTCAGTTACATGAATTACATTTGCAACTTGATTTAGATGAAAAATAATTAAAAGTATAAATACTTGTTATTTAGAAGAATTATGATAAAATAAATTTATAAGGTAGTCATCTGAAGTGTTCGTAATAAGCTTTTTATATTTTGACCTAACACTTTTGATCAAGGGAGCCTAATTGGTTTTCTTAATAGCGCATACGCCTCGTAAGGAGGACATGCAAAATAAGAAACAGGGCACCCACCTGTATATAGCAGGCCAAAATGATCTAGCACTTAATATTACGGCACAATTGGATTCTATCGGTACGCAAGACTTTATGTCTTGCGTATTTTTGTGTAAAGGAGTAAATAATGATGAAGCATCAATTTTCAAGAAATGAATTAGCGATTGGTAAAGAAGGCTTAGATTTATTAAAAAGTAAAACAGTAGTTGTCCTAGGTGTAGGCGGTGTAGGTTCATTTGCTGCTGAAGCATTAGCGAGAACTAATATTGGTCATATCATATTAATAGATAAAGATGATGTAGATATTACAAATGTAAATAGACAATTACATGCATTAACAACAACAATAGGTCAATCAAAAGTAGATTTAATGGAAGAGCGTATTAAATTAATTAATCCTGATTGTAAAGTCACTTCATTGCATATGTTCTATACTGAAGAAACTTACGAAGCTTTATTTAATGAATACGACATTGATTATTTTGTAGATGCTAGTGATACAATCATGTATAAAGTTCATCTTATGAAAGAGTGTTTAGAAAGAGGTATTGATGTTATCTCAAGTATGGGTGCTGCAAACAAAACAGACCCTACTAAATTTGAAATAGCTGATATTTCTAAAACACATACAGATCCTATGGCGAAAATTATACGTCTTAAATTAAGAAAAATGGGCATTCATAAAGGTATTAATGTAGTATTTAGTGATGAAAGTCCTATTATGATAAGAGAAGATGTAAAAGAAGTTGTAGGCGATAAAAACGCGAAAGTTAGAAAGGCACAAATGCCACCTTCATCAAATGCTTTTGTACCAAGTGTTGTTGGTTTAATTTGTGCGAGTTATGTTGTTAATGATATTTTGAAAGATATCCCAGCAAAAAGAATCAAAGATAAATAAAGAGCAGCTTTGATATTAAAAATGAGACTGGATACGTCCAGCCTCATTTTTTTAAGTTGCTATATATTTCTGCTAATTTTTGTTCAGATTTAGATGTGAGCTTAGGTTGATAATATTGTTTGCCTTTTAATGTATCAGGTAAATATTGTTGTTCAACATATCCATTTTCATAGTTATGTGGGTATTTATAACCAATTGCATTTCCTAATTCTTTTGCACCTTGATAGTGTCCATCTTTCAAATGTTTCGGAACTAAACCAGCTTTACCTTTTCTGATGTCTGATAGAGCTTCATCAATAGATACAATAGCTGAATTAGATTTAGGTGATAAGCAAAGCTCGATGACTGCTTGGCTTAATGGTATACGTGCTTCTGGAAAGCCAAGACGTTCACTCGCTTCAATAGCTGACAATGTTCTAGCTGCAGCACCCGGAGAAGCTAAACCGATATCTTCATAGCTAATCACAAGAAGGCGTCTTGCAATAGTAGGTAAATCTCCCGCTTCAATTAATCTAGCTAAATAATGTAGCGCTGCGTCGACATCACTACCTCTAATAGATTTTTGGAATGCACTCATAACATCATAATGTTGATCGCCATCTTTATCGTGTTGGAAAGCGTTCTTTTGAATACAAACTTTCGCATCTTCAATTGTGACGTGACGTTTATCATCATGAACATCAGCGCTGAGTACAGCGAGTTCTAGCGCATTTAATGCACTTCTCACATCACCGTAACTTGCTTTTGCGAAATATTCTAACGCGTCTTTGTCTACGATAGGAGCATATGAGGCTAATCCATTTTCTTCATCTTCAATCGCTCTGTTTAAAGCAATGATGATATCATCTTCATTAAGAGGATAAAGTTCAAAGATTTGAGTTCTGCTTCGTATAGCTGGATTGATAGCGTGATATGGGTTTGACGTCGTTGCACCAATAAGTACAATTTTGCCTGATTCTAAATGAGGTAATAAGAAATCTTGTTTTGCTTTATCTAATCGATGAATTTCGTCTAGTAAAAGTATAACTTGTCCAGACATTTTGGCTTCTTCAACAACAAGTTGCATATCCTTTTTAGTGTTAGTGACAGCATTAAGTTGTCTAAATTTATATTGAGTACTCCCAGCAATAGCTTGGGCGATACTCGTTTTTCCAATTCCCGGAGGTCCATAAAAAATCATAGAAGTTAACTTTTTAGTGTTAACCATTCTTCTAATAATGGCTTTTGGACCGACTAAATGTTCTTGGCTTATAACATCATCTATCGTTTGAGGACGCATTCTATAAGCTAATGGTTCGTTTTTCATTTGGAATCAACCTTTCTAATTACTCAAAGTGTACAAAAAATGATAAAATGAATTAATAATATTTTTTTAGAAAATAAGAGGTGTAGTACATGAAAATTTCTACTAAAGGACGATATGGCTTAACACTAATGATATCGTTGACTAAGCGTTATGGTCAAGGATGTACATCTTTAAAGTCAATCGCTGAAGAAAACAATTTAAGTGATTTATATTTAGAACAATTAGTAGGACCACTACGTAATGCTGGTCTTATTAAAAGTGTAAGAGGTGCCAAAGGGGGCTATCAATTACAAAAAGCACCATCAGAAATTACAGCTGGTGATGTGATTAGATTGTTAGAGGGACCAATTACACCTGTTGAAGGTATAGAAGACGAGCCACCTGCACAACAACAATTGTGGATTCGTATTAGAGATGCTGTAAAAGAAGTTCTAGATAATACAACACTAGAATACTTAGCAAATTATACAAATGAAGATGAATTAGAAGGATATATGTTCTATATCTAGTTCACAAATTAAATAGGATAGCAATCTTCAAGATGAATATTGAAGATTGCTATCTTATTTTTTATTTCTTAACTGTATGGAATTCATGCCTAACTGCACAAAATATTTCGTTAATTTAACAGTTAAGCATGAATATGTGTTAAGTAGTGTAATATTCCCCTTAGAGATTACTTTCATATTAAGATAGTTGTACACTACAACAAAGGGGAGAGTATATGAAAAATTTAAAACGATACATATTAAGTGTAGTAGCAGTTTTATTATTAAGTTTCATTGCATTACCGTTTGAAGTTAACGCAAAGACAGATGGTCCCTCATCTAGAGTTATATTACCGAAAAATGATCGTACACAAATTACGAATACAACGTCTGCACATTATCAATCTATTGCATTCGCTGATATCGGAGGTACATCAATCGCATCAGGCGTTGTTGTCGGTAAAAATACCGTTCTTACAAATAAACACGTTGTAGATGCAACTAATGGTGATGCATCTGTACTAAAATTCTCACCAGCAGCAAATGGCAATGGTAATTTTCCAGCAGGAACATTTACAGCAACTGATTACAAAGTAGCGCCAGGCGGTGAAGATTTAGCAGTTGTTACAGTCGGTAAAAATAGTAAAGGTCAATCTATTGGTGACGCTGTTCAACCAGCGACAATTGCAGATACATCTTCAGTTAAAAAAGGTGATAACATCACAGTAACAGGTTATCCAGGAGATAAACCTATTGCGACATTATGGGAAAGTAAAGGTAATGTGTTATCTGCTTCAGGTAGTGATGTATCTTACGACTTAAGTACTTATGGTGGTAATTCAGGTTCACCGATCTTTAATGCAAATAGCCAAGTTATTGGTTTACATTATGGTGGCGTACCAGATAGCCATAACAGTGGCGTATTATTTAACAGCAACGTTCAACAATTTATACAAAGTAATTTAAAATAAAAAAACGATCATAAAGTGATGAGTTATCACTTTATGATCATTTTTTTATGCTTCTCCGTATACATCATCTACAATTTTCTTGAATGATTCATATGATTGATATTGTTTATCTAAATCATAAATATAACTAACCGCCATAATTTCATCTACATTGTATTTGTTTTGGAAATCTATCAATTGTTGTTTTACTGTTTCTTCACTACCGATGAAAGATGTGTTTGTTTTAGATTGCGCCATATATTTTTCTTGAGGTGACCAAATGCTTTCAAGTTGATCAGTAGGTGGTTGTAATGGCATGCGCGCATTTCTTACAATGCTTAAAAACATCAAGTGCATTGTTGAAGATAAAAATGTCGCTTCCTCATCTGTTTCACCAACAATAACATTTAAACAAACGGTCATGTAAGGTTCATCTAAATATTCAGATGGCTCAAATAAGTCTCTATATATTTCGATTGCTTGAGCCATTTGATCTGGTGCAAAGTGTGCTGCAAAGACGTATGGTAAACCTAATCGCGCAGCTAAATGTGCAGAGTCCGTTGAAGATCCTAATACATAAATCGGAATGTTTGTATCTACACCTGGATATGGTCTTACATATGATTGTTGTTCTTCAGGACCAAAATATTGTAGTAATTGTTTAATATCATCACCAAATGTATATACACCTTTATGTGAATCTCTTCTTAGTGCAGATGCGGTCATCATATCCGTACCTGGTGCTCGTCCTAAGCCAAGGTTTAATCTATTAGGAAACATTGTAGCCATTGTTCCAAATTGCTCAGCAACAATAAGAGGTGCATGGTTAGGTAACATGATGCCACCAGAACCTACTTGAATAGACTCTGTATGTTCAAGTGTATGTTGAATGAGTAAAGCAGTTGCAGAACTTACTAAATTTGGTGCATTATGATGTTCTGCAATCCAGTAACGTTCATAGCCTAATTTTTCTACATTTTGTGCAAGTGATACCATATTCTTTATGGCATCTTGCTCTGTTTCACCTTTTCTAAGTGGAACTAGATTTAATGCAGAAACTGGGAATTTTGATTTCATTTTGTGACGCTCCTTACATAATTATATATTGGAAGTATATCAACTGTATTTATGTTGTACTATTTAAATGCTCAACAACATTTGACTATTGTGTTACTAAAAGTTATAATAAATGCAAATTTACAGAGAGGTGGCATCAATAATAGGCATGGATATCCAATAATTTTTTGCGCTAATAGAAAATAACGTAAAAAAACCATTGTGTTGCACAATGATGATTGGATAAGTATGTCTATAATATGATGTTGCCGTTACAAACTTAGAATAGTGTAATGGTGCGTCTTCATGTGTAATACATGGGTAGAGGAGGCTACATTATGCTATTTTTATTTGAAGAAAAAGCATTAGAAGTTGAACATAAAGTATTAATACCCGAGTTGACTTTTTCAATAGAGGACCATGAACATTTAGCAATCGTTGGAGTTAATGGTGTTGGAAAATCAACATTATTAAAAGTCATTCATCAAGATCAAACAGTTGATTCAGCGATGATGGAACAAGATTTAACACCTTATTATGATTGGACTGTTATGGATTATATAATTGAATCTTATCCTGAAATCGCAAAGATTAGATTGCAACTTAATCATACAGATATGATTAATAAATATATTGAGTTAGATGGGTATCTTATTGAAGGAGAAATCGTAACAGAAGCAAAAAAGCTCGGAATAAAAGAGGAACAGCTAGAACAGAAAATTGCTACTTTAAGTGGTGGAGAACAGACAAAAGTATCATTTTTAAAAGTGAAAATGTCTAAAGCATCATTATTATTAATCGATGAACCAACAAACCACATGGATTTAGAAATGAAGGAATGGTTAACGAAAGCTTTTAAACAAGAACAACGAGCTATATTATTTGTATCTCATGACCGAACATTCTTAAATGAAACGCCAGATGCTATATTAGAATTGAGTCGTGATGGGGCTAAGAAATATATCGGTAAATATGATAAATACAAACAACAAAAAGATATAGAGCATGAAACATTAAAGCTACAGTATGAAAAACAACAAAAAGAACAAGCGGCTATTGAAGAAACGATTAAAAAATATAAAGCATGGTATCAAAAAGCCGAACAAAGTGCTTCTGTGAGAAGCCCATATCAACAAAAACAATTAAGTAAGTTAGCGAAACGGTTTAAATCAAAAGAACAACAATTAAATCGTAAACTTGATCAAGAGCATATCGCTAATCCACATAAAAAAGAGAAAATGTTCTCAATACAACATCATGATTTTAAATCACATTATTTAGTTCAATTTAATCATGTTTCGTTTGCTTATGATAATCGGACAATATTCGAAGATGTATCATTCTATATTAAGCGAAATCAAAATGTGATTATAGAAGGCAGAAATGGTACAGGTAAATCAACTTTAATCAAATTGATACTCGGTGAACTCGAGCCGACTAAAGGTGATTTAACTGTTCATCCTGAATTAGAAATTGGATATTTCTCTCAAGATTTTGAGAACTTAAATATGCACCATACTGTTTTAGATGAAATATTAGAAATTCCTGAAATGAAAGAAGCAGATGCAAGAACTATATTAGCAAGCTTTTATTTTGATAAAGATAGGATAAATGATGTCGTTGAAACGCTGTCCATGGGTGAGAAATGTAGGTTACAATTTGTTAAATTATATTTTTCAAATCCTCATATTATGATTTTAGATGAGCCGACAAACTATTTTGATATTGGCATGCAAGAAAAAATCATTCAATTAATACAATCATTTCAAGGATCGGTCATTATTGTATCTCATGATGATTATTTTAAATCACAAATTAAAGATCAAATATGGACGATAAACAATCATCAAATGACGCATGAGAATGTTCAAGTTAAAGCTCCAATTAATACAGAATCAATGAAACATCAATTAAAAGAATTAGAACAATATACAGATGAAAGAAATCGTGAAACAGAGTTCTAGTCTTTTCATAAAAATGGTGCTAGAATAGGTACATTGAAAACTAAGAAAGGACGTTCAACATGAAAGTATATGCAGATTATGCAGCAACTACTCCAGTTAAGCCCGTTGTAACTGAAAAAATAACAGAAATATTATCTGAACACTTTGGTAACCCGTCATCTATTCATTCAATTGGGAGAGACGGCAGAAAGTATTTAGACCAATCAAGACGAGAGATTGCTACATTATTAGGTGCAAAGCCTCAAGAAGTTATTTTTACAAGTGGGGCAACAGAGTCTAATAATACAGCAATAAAAGGTATAGCACGAAAACGAAAACATATAGGTCAACATATTATAACGAGTAGAATAGAGCATCATTCTGTATTGCATGTCTTTGAAGAACTTGAACGTGAAGGTTTCGATGTTTCGTATATAGATGTAAATTCAGAAGGTATTGTCGATATTGGTGCTTTGAGACAAGCAATCCGACCTGATACGACATTAGTGTCAATTATGTTAGTGAATAATGAAGTTGGCACAGTTCAACCTATGTATGATATTGCAGAAGTTATAGAAAATACGGATATCATATTTCATGTTGATGCAGTTCAAGCTATCGGTCATATGCCAATTGAATTCGATGAAATGCCAGTTGATATGTTAAGTATAACGGCGCATAAATTTGGCGGACCAAAAGGAATAGGTGCGTTGTTGGTTAAACAAGGTGTTCAGTTCGAAACGTTTATACAAGGTGGCGAACAAGAGGTAAAGCGAAGAGCGGGTACAGAGAATGTTCCATATATATGTGGTATGGCAACAGCACTGAAAGACGCTTATGAACACATGAATGAAAGTAATATCCATTTAATGAACTTAAAAGAAAAGCTCATTGTAGGATTACAACAACGTGCAATTCCGTTTGAACTCAATGGTAGTATGACGGATACGACTGGTCATATCACAAATTTATATTTCCCATTTATTGAAGTTGAAACGATGTTAACGTTACTAGATATGGCAAATATATATGTTTCAAGTGGATCTGCATGTACAGCCGGTTCAACATTACCATCACACGTACTAGAGGCTATGTTTGGTGAAGATGATAGAGTGAAGCAATCTGTAAGATTTAGTTTCAACTCATTAACGACTGAAGAAGAAATTAATTATATCGTAAGTATGATAATGAAAATATATCAACAATTTAAGGAGGAAGAAAATGAATAATCAATCTACCCGCGTTGTCGTTGGGATGAGCGGGGGCGTAGATAGCTCGGTAACTGCACATATACTAAAAGAACAAGGTTATGATGTAGTTGGAATTTTTATGAAAAATTGGGATGACACAGACGAAAATGGTGTATGTACAGCTACTGAAGACTATAATGATGTCATCGAAGTATGTAACCAATTAGATATACCTTATTATGCAGTTAACTTTGAACAAGAATATTGGGATAAAGTATTTACGTATTTCTTAGATGAATATAAAAAAGGTAGAACACCTAACCCAGATGTAATGTGTAATAAAGAAATTAAATTTAAAGCATTTTTAAATCATGCACTTAAACTTGGTGCGGACTATGTTGCTACAGGTCATTATGCACGTGTTAATCGTGAAGGTGATAAAGTAGAAATGCTACGTGGTGTAGATAACAACAAAGACCAAACTTATTTCTTAAATCAACTTACAAAAGATCAATTATCAAAAGTGATGTTCCCAATTGGTGAATTAGAAAAAAGTGAAGTAAGAAGAATTGCTGAAGAACAAAACTTAGCAACTGCTAAAAAGAAAGACTCTACTGGTATTTGTTTTATTGGTGAGAAAAACTTCAAAACATTCTTATCTCAATACTTACCTGCACAAAACGGTAAAATGCAAACATTAGACGGTGTTGACATGGGTGAACATAGTGGCTTAATGTATTATACAATTGGCCAAAGACACGGTCTTGGTATAGGCGGAGACGGAGACCCTTGGTTTGTAGTCGGTAAAAACTTAAAAGAAAACATTCTATATGTTGAACAAGGTTTCCATCACGAAGCATTATATAGTGACTATTTAATCGCTTCTGATATTTCATTTGTGAATGATCTTGATTTTTCACAACCGGTGAAATGTTCAGCGAAGTTTAGATATAGACAAAAAGATACACAAGTAACTGTAGAAAAAATTTCTGACAATCAAATTAAAGTGATATTTGACGAACCAGTGCGTGCAATTACACCTGGTCAAGCTGTCGTATTATATGACGGTGAAGTTTGTCTAGGTGGCGCCACAATCGACGAAGTTTATAAAACAGAAAAGCAATTAGATTATATGGTATAAAATATATAGACTGAGATAAATTTATGTCTCAGTCTATTTTTATTTTTGTTATAATAGCAAGTAATGATATTTAAAGGAGTCACAACATGCATAGTGAAGAACAAATTGTTAAATTAATACAAAATAAAAAATTCGATGAAGCATTGTCGCATTTATTTGAAAATATAGAAGAAGATCCAAAAGAAGTAACCAATTATATCAACGCAGGAACAATATTAGCAGAAGCAAATGATATTGAAAGAGCTGAGAAATTCTTTCAAAAAGCCATTACTGTAAACGAAAGTCACGGCGGTGCTTATTATAGTCTTGCAAATTTATATTACAACCAACAGCGCTTTGAAGAAGCGATTAAATTATATCAACATGCGATTAAAAGAGGGCTTAATGATGCAGATACTAATTTTATGTTAGGAATGAGTTTCAACGAATTAGGTGCGCATACTGAAGCTATGCCGTATGTAATGAGGGCTCATGAGCTAAATGAAGATGATGTAGAAATTGGATTCCAATATGGATTAACATTATGCCAATTAGAAATGTTTGATGAGGCCATTGTACAACTTGAGAAAGTATTAGAAAAAGATTCTAAACATGTAGACGCATTATACAATTTAGGTTTGGCTAAATATATGAAAAATGAAAATACTGAAGAAGCACTTGTTTATTTTAGAAAAGCGGTCGACATTCAACCAGATCATTTATTAAGTGGCCATGCTATCAACATGTTTGAACAATTATTAGAAGAGGAGGACTAACATTGGAAAACTTATCTTTATTTGATCTTTCACATGTTAAAGGTGAAGTTATTAGAATTCTTTTTCAAAACAGTGATAACTATTATACCGTTATTAAAGTCGATGTGATGGATTCAAATGAAGATTTTGATCAAGAAGTCACAATTGTTGGTTACTTACCTCAAATAGTTGAAGGAGAAACGTACCTTTTCAAAGGTAAAGTGACAAACCATCCGAAATACGGTAAACAACTACAAGCTGAAACATTTGAAAAAGAATTACCACAAACAAAACAAGGTGTTATCCATTACTTATCGAGTGATTTATTTAAAGGTATTGGTAAGAAAACAGCAGAAACAATAGTGGACAAATTAGGTGAAGATGCACTTCAGAAAATAATAGATGACCCAGATGTCCTTAAAGAAATACCTAAACTCAATAAGCAAAAAAGAGATACGATTGCAGAATCAATACGTGAGAATCAAGCCATTGAACGTATTATGATTAAACTTAATGAGCTTGGTTTCGGACCGAAACTCGCGATGGCAATTTATCAATTTTATAAAGAAGAAACACTTAATATTATTAAACAATCTCCTTATCGTTTAGTGATGGATATTAATGGTATAGGTTTTCAAAGAGCTGACCAAATAGCTGAACAAGTTGGAATTTCTAAAGATCATCATGATCGACTTGTAGCGGGTGTCAGTTACTTTCTAGACCAGCAATCATTACAGAATGGTCACACATTTTTACCTGTTGATATATTGATCAATGGGGCATATGAATTGTTAAATCATAATCAACCTGAAGTTGTAAATAAAGATCAGATTAATGGTGTCATTATTGAAATGAGTGAGGAAAATAAACTTATTATCGAAAATGATAATTGTTTTTTACCTTCACTTTATTATTCAGAAGCGAAAAGTGTGCAAATCATTCATAGACTTTATCAACATCAAGATGAACTTAAAGAAATTGAGAAAAGTGATCTTCAATTACACATTGGTCAAATTGAAGATATGAATGATGTCTCATATGCAGATGGACAAAAATTAGCGCTAGAAACAGCTATTAATCATAAAATGATGCTTTTAACAGGTGGACCTGGAACAGGTAAGACAACCGTTATTCGAGGCATTTGTGAGTTGTATTCTGAAATACATGGTGTGAGTTTAAATTATGATGATTATCAAGAAGGAACAGACTTTCCAATTGTGTTAGCAGCACCGACTGGTCGAGCAGCAAAACGTTTAAGTGAATCAACTGGACTAGAAGCGATGACGATTCATAGATTAATTGGTTGGAGTAAAGATACGCAACCGGATGATGTGTTAGATAATGATATTCATGCCCATTTAATCATTCTAGATGAAATGTCTATGGTAGATACATGGTTAATGTATCAATTTTTAAGAGCAGTCCCTGATTATGCTCAAATCATATTTGTAGGTGATGAAGATCAATTACCATCAGTTGGTCCGGGTCAGATTTTTAAAGATTTGATTGATTCTAAAGTGATACCAAGAGTGAACTTAACAGAAGTTTATAGACAACAAGAAGGATCATCCATTATAGACTTGGCGCATAAAATAAAAAATGGATTGCCTGTTTCTATCAATGAAAAACATCACGACCGCTCATTTATTCCATGCAATAGCAATCAAATTGCGACAGTCGTAGAAAAGGTTGTACAAGGAGCGGTAAATAAAGGGTACAATATGCAAGATATTCAAGTGCTAGCTCCAATATATCGTGGACCAGCAGGTATTAATAAATTAAATGAATTATTGCAAGATATATTAAATCCGAAAGATGAAGATACAAGATTCCTTCAATATGGAGATATTGAATATCGTGAAAATGATAAAGTACTTCAACTTATTAATCGTCCAGATGATAATGTTTTTAATGGTGATATTGGTGTAGTAACAGGGGTTTACAAAGCAGAAGAAAATGCACTTGGTAAAGATGTCGTCATTGTGGATTATGAAGGGAATGACATAACATACACTAAACAAGATTTATCAGAAATCACACATGCTTATTGTTGTTCAATTCATAAATCACAAGGCTCGGAATTCCCAATAGTCATCATGCCTATCGTCAGACAATACTTTAGAATGTTACAAAAAAACATTCTATATACAGGACTTACACGTGCGAAACAGTCACTTGTCGTGTGTGGTGAAGAGCAAGCCTTTAATCAAGGTATTCAAACACTAGGTCATGAGAGAATGACATCATTTGATACGAAATTAAAAATGTATTTCGATACTGATGATGAAGCGGATACTGAGTCTGAAACAGAATCTGTTCAAACGAAACATATTATTTTAACTGAAGATAATATGTTTGAAATAGATCCAATGATTAATATGAATGATAAATCGCCATATGATTTTATGAAATAATTGACATCTAAAAATCGAGTGATTATAATCAAATAGAATACAAAAAAGAAACCGAGTAAATAATTGATTGTTTAAGAGACATGTTGGTTGGTGAGAAACATGACAATGATTATTGAACGCTACTTCTTTTATAAAAGTTTAATAAACTTAAAGTGATGACTTATAGTCATAACTAGGGTGGTACCGCGATACGTTCGTCCCTTTTTTAGGGGATGGGCGTTTTTTTATTTTAATTGAGGAGTGAAGACAATGAAAAAATTAAAAGCTAGTGAAATCAGACAAATGTATATTGACTTTTTTGTTGAAAAAGGACATATGGTTGAACCATCTGCACCTTTAGTGCCTATCGATGACGATACTTTATTATGGATAAACTCAGGTGTTGCGACTTTAAAAAAATATTTTGATGGTCGAGAAATCCCTAAAAATCCTAAAATTGTAAATGCTCAAAAAGCAATTAGAACAAATGATATTGAAAATGTTGGTTTTACAGCAAGACACCATACATTCTTTGAAATGTTAGGAAACTTTTCAATTGGTGATTACTTTAAACGTGAAGCAATTGAATATGCTTGGGAATTTTTAACGAGTGATAAATGGATGGCAATGGATCCAGAGAAATTATATGTAACGATTCATCCAGAAGATACAGAAGCATATGATTTATGGCATGATTTGATTGGTCTTGAAGAAAGTAGAATTATTAGAATCGAAGGAAACTTCTGGGATATCGGTGAAGGACCTTCTGGACCTAATACTGAAATATTCTACGACAGAGGCGACACATACGGGAAAGAAGATCCAGCTGAAGAAATGTATCCAGGTGGAGAAAATGAACGTTATTTAGAAGTGTGGAATTTAGTATTTAGTGAATTTAACCATAATGCTGACCATACTTATACGCCACTTCCAAATCAAAATATTGATACAGGTATGGGTCTTGAGCGTATGACATCTATTTCTCAAGATGTACCAACTAACTATGATACAGACTTATTTATTCCAATTATTGAACAAGTCGAAGCAGTTAGTGGATTAAAATACTTAGAGAATAAAGAACAAGATATCGCATTTAAAGTTATTTCAGACCATATTAGAACAATCAGTTTTGCGATTGGTGACGGTGCGTTACCTGCAAATGAAGGTAGAGGATATGTATTAAGAAGATTACTAAGAAGAGCTGTTCGTTTTAGCCAATCACTTAATATTAACGAGCCGTTCTTATATAAATTAGTGGATATCGTAGCAGATATTATGGAACCTTATTATCCAAATGTTAAAGCGCAAAGTGACTTCATTAAAAAAGTTGTAAAATCTGAAGAAGAACGTTTCCATGAAACGCTTGAAGAAGGTTTAGCAATTTTAAACACAATGATGGCATCAGCTAAACAACAAGGTAATGTATTATCTGGATCAGATGCATTTAAATTATATGATACGTATGGTTTCCCAATCGAGTTAACTGAAGAAATTACTGCACAAGAAGGCATTACAATAGACAATGAAGGTTTTGAACACGAAATGCATCAACAACGTGAAAGAGCGAGAGCTGCACGTCAAAAGACTCAGTCAATGCAAGTTCAAAATGAAGTGCTTGGTAACATCAATACACCAAGTAAATTCGTTGGATATGACGTAACAGAAACACAAACAGAAATTACAGATATTATATTTAATGGTGAATTAGTTGATGAAGTAGAAAGTGGAGAAAACATCCAATTTATTTTAAGAGAAACACCATTTTATGCAGTATCGGGTGGTCAAGTAGCAGATAAAGGTATTATTCGTCATGATCAATTTGAAATTGAAGTGACAGAAGTTATAAAAGCGCCTAATGGTCAAAATTTACATGCTGGACATGTAACATTTGGACAAGTGCATGTTGGTGAAACTATAGAAGCTATTGTTAATAAAGATGATCGTAAATCAATTATCAAAAACCACTCAGCAACACACTTATTACATGCAGCTTTAAAAGAAGTTTTAGGTACGCATGTTAATCAAGCAGGTTCATTAGTTGAAAGTGATAGATTACGATTTGACTTTTCACACTTTGGTCAAGTTACACAAGAAGAATTAGAAACTATCGAAAAAATTGTTAACGAAAAAATTTGGCAAAACATTCCTGTAGTAATCGAAGAAATGCCAATAGAACAAGCTAAAGAAAAAGGCGCTATGGCATTATTCGGAGAAAAATATGGTGATGTTGTAAGAGTTGTTGAAATGTCATCATACTCAATCGAGTTATGTGGTGGTATACACGTACGTAACACAAGTGAAATTGGTATCTTCAAAATTGTTTCAGAATCAGGTACAGGTGCAGGTGTTCGAAGAATCGAAGCTGTAACAGGTAGAAAAGCATATGAAACATTAAAAGAAACAGAAACAATCCTTAAAGATGTTATGCAACATGTTAAAATTAAAGACCAAGCAAGAACAATTGAAAAAATCGAACAAATTCAACAACATAATAAAGACTTAGAAAAAGAAGTTCAACAAAAGAGCAAAACAATTACTGAATTAAAATCAGGCAATATTGAAGACAGTGTTGAAGAAATTAATGGCATTAAAGTACTTTCACAATTAGTTGAAGCTGAAAATCCAAAAGTATTAAGATCAATCATGGATGATTATAAATCTAAAATGCAAGACACAGTTCTATTATTAGCAAGTGTCAATGGAGATAAAGTTTCACTTGTTTCTTCAGTACCAAAAGATTTAACGGATAAAGTTAAAGCTGGAGACATTATTAGAGAAGCTGCTCAAATTACAAACGGTAAAGGTGGCGGTCGCCCTGATATGGCTCAAGGCGGCGGAACAGATCCATCTAAAGTAACAGAAGCATTACAGTTTGTTAATGACTACATTAAAACGCTATAATTTTACGTGTAATTAGAATATGATATAATTAATATTAAGTTAATGGAGTTAGGGAGTGTAAATAAAGATGAATAATTTTGATAAAACTATGAAATTTAACTATGATGATTTTCCAAAAGAAAATGTCAAAACAGTACTACAAAATGTTTATCGAACTTTAGAAGAAAGAGGCTATAATCCAGTAAATCAAATAGTCGGTTATTTACTTTCTGGCGATCCAGCTTATATACCTAGACACAACGAAGCAAGAAATCAAATAAGACGTTTAGATAGAGATGATATTATGGAAGAGCTTGTATCACACTATTTAAAGCAAGAAAATGAATTCAATGCTTAAAAACAGGATAATAGGTTTAGACGTCGGTAGTAAAACAATAGGTGTAGCTGTAAGTGATGCGATGGGTTGGACAGCTCAAGGTATAGATACACTCCGCATTAACGAAGAAAACGAAGATTTTGGAATTGACCAACTTATAAAAATCATTGATGAATATGATGTTGATACTGTCATTATAGGATTGCCAAAAAATATGAACAATTCTATTGGTCCTCGCGGAGAGGCATCCATTCAATTCAAAGATTTACTTCAACAAGAAAGACCAGAATTAAAAATGGTAATGTGGGATGAAAGACTAAGCACAGTTGGTGCTGAACGCACATTATTAGAAGCAGATGTTTCTCGAAAGAAAAGAAAAAAAGTAATAGATAAAATGGCAGCTGTATTTATATTACAGGGTTACCTAGATTCTATTAAATAATTGAGGAGGAGAATGAATAATGACTGAACATAATCACGAAGGACATTTAGAAATTAACAATGAGGAAGAATTATTAACATTAATAGACGAAAATAATAACGAAGTCTTATACCGTAAAGTATTAGAATTCTATCACCCAGAATTCAAGAAAGAATACATTATCTTAGCTGAAGAAGGTACAGCAGATGATGAAGAAATTGAATTAATCCCAATGATCAATGAAGCAAATGACGACGGTGAAGGTGGTAAATTATTACCAGTTGAAACTGACGAAGAGTGGGATATGATTGAAGAAATCGTTAATACTGAAATGGACGATGTTTAAAATTTAATATGTAATAGTACACTTTACCCCTAATGTGATATAATCATTAGGGGTATTTATTTTACATAAGGAGTTACATATGGAAAAAAATAGTATATATAAAGATGCGAGATTATTATCTAAGTATATTAGTTTAACAATCATAAGCATCCTCTTTTTATTACTTATATTAATTACTTTAATAGGCTTGATTGTAGTAGGTATTAATGTGAAACCTGTTAACGCCGATAGCAATGAGCAAGTTATTGTAAATGTTAATCCAAACACAAATACTGAAATGTTAAGCCAGGAGTTATCCGATAAAAAAATAATTAGAAATGCTACTATTTTCAAATATTATTTGAAACTCAATAATATTTCTAGTTTTCAAGCTGGGGAATATAAGTTTTCTCCTTCAATGTCACCTAGAGATATTGCGAAAAGTTTAGAAACTGGAAAAGTGTATTTAAAAACAGCGGTCCAATATGATGTAAAAGAAGGTTCGAATATAGAATTAATTGCAGGCATTTTAGAAGAAAATACTTCTATTAGTCGCGAAAGCTTTTTGAAGAAAATGAGAGATCAAGATTTTGTGAAAAAATATCAAAAGAAATATCCCGATATGTTGACGGACGAAGTATTAAATAAAAACTTAAGATACCCATTAGAAGGCTATTTAGCACCAAGTACGTATCAATTTTCAAAAAAAGATGTGACGATAGATGACGTTACAAATGAAATGTTGAATGAAACATATCATACAACTTATAAAATATATAAAGAAAATGGAGGCTTTAAATACACGAGTAACTATGAAGAAAAGAAAGTTACTTTCCATGAGTATTTAACGTTATCTTCAATTGTAGAATCAGAAATGAAAAACGTTACTGATAAATCGAGATATATTTCATTACTTCTAAACAGAATTGAAAACAATCCACAAATTGCTTTGAATTCAGATGCGACAGTAAGATATGCAAATAAAAAAGAAACAACTGAAGCACTATCAGATAAAGATTATAAAAATGATTCAAAATATAACACGTACGCACATAAAGGATTACCTATAGGTCCAATATGTAACATATCTGATGAAACAGCTAGAACAACAGTAAATCCTCCAGAAACAGATTATTTTTACTATACAACAACTAAAAAGGGTAAAGTATTATTTGCAGAGAACTTAAAAGAACAAGAAAAGAATAGAGATAAATAATATAAACAAGAACGCTTTTAAATTTTAAAAGCGTTCTTGTTTATATATATACTTACTTTTTATTCGAAAATATGGTAAAATATCTAATGTTTATGAAATCATATTGCAGATATGACTGATACATACTAACTAGTCAGGAGACTAGTTGGGTTTTTTATTATATTCGAGTGTAAGGAAGTAATGACATGGAAAAAGATATAGAATATATCGAACAATTGTTGTTTCAAAATTCATCAAATATTGATGAATTAAGGCATTATGCTGAACAATATAATGTTCCAATAATGGATAAAATCTCCACAGAGTTTGTTAAACAATTAATTAGAATTAAAGATGTGAAAAGTATTCTAGAGATTGGAACGGCAATTGGATATAGCGCGATGCATTTTGCTTCATGTGATCCGAGTATTAATGTGTGGACGATTGAAAGAAAAGAAGAAATGTATGAACAAGCTATTTCAAATATTAAGGACTTTGGTTATGAAAGCCAAATAAATGTTATCTTTTCTGATGCATTAGAAGCTTTTGAATTATTACCTACCGACCAGTCATTTGATATGATTTTTATTGATGCTGCTAAAGCACAATCACAAAAGTTTTTTGAGCTTTATGAACCATTGCTTAAAGATGACGGTATCATTATTACAGACAATATTTTATACCATGGTTTTGTCAGTAATATAGAAATTGTTAGAAACAGAAACGTTAAACAAATGGTTAAAAAAGTTCAAAAATATAATCATTGGTTAATGAATCATGATAAATATAAAACGACATTGATTAATATTGGTGATGGAATGGCCATTTCTAAAAAGGAGAAATTGTAATGACAGAATTACTAGTGACACCTAAGTCCGTTGAACATATTGAACAATTAATCAAATTAGGTGCTGATGCATTTGTCATTGGTGAAGAAAAATTTGGATTAAGACTTGCTGGTGAATTTAAAGAACCAGAACTTCGTGGAGCCATTAAGCTTATCCATGAGCATGGTAAAAAAGCATACGTAGCGGTAAATGGTATTTTTCATAATGAACATATTGATGATTTGGAATCTTATATTGATCTGTTACATGAATTAAAAGCAGATAGAATTATTTTTGGCGATCCAGCAGTAGTTATGGCAATGAAAAAACGTGAGAATCCTATACCTTTAAATTGGAATGCTGAAACAATCGTGACCAATCATTTTCAATGTAATTATTGGGGTGATAGAGGTTCAGCTAGAGCAGTGTTGGCTCGTGAGTTAAGTATTGAAGAAGTACTAGAAATTAAAGAAAAAAGTAATGTCGAAATAGAAGTTCAAGTACACGGCATGACTTGTATGTTCCAGTCTAAAAGAAAATTACTTGGTAATTTCTTTATGTATCAAGATAAAGTCATGAAAATTGAAAATCGTAAAGAAAATAAAGACATGCTTTTATATGATGAAGAAAGAAGTAATAAATATCCAATTTATGAAGATTATAATGGTACACACATTATGAGCCCAAATGATATTTGCTTAATCGAAGACTTAGAGGACTTGCTAGAAGCACAAATTGATGCGTTTAAGATAGACGGCGTACTTCAAACAGAAGAATATATTAATATCGTGACAGAGCAATATAGACAAGCGATTGACTTATATAACGAAGATCCAGAGTTATATGAAGATGAAAAATTCATGTTAGTAGAACCAATTGAAGAGGTTCAAAAAGATCATCGTCCAATGGATCAAGGATTTATGTTCAAACAAACAGTTTATTAAGTTATATTAAAGGAATGATATATATGAAAGTTTTAGAACCTATTGGCGCAAGTCGTCAAACAAAGATAAATAAACCAGAACTTCTAGCGCCTGCAGGAAATTTAGAAAAACTCAAAATTGCTGTTCATTATGGTGCGGATGCAGTGTTCCTAGGTGGACAAGAATATGGTTTAAGGTCAAATGCTGATAACTTTACAATGGAAGAAATAAAAGAAGGCGTCCAGTTTGCAGCAAAATATGGCGCAAAAATTTATGTCACAACAAATATTTTTGCACATGATGAAAATATACCTGGGCTAGAAGAATATTTAAAAAATCTAAATGAAACAGGTGCACACGGTATTATAGTTGCCGATCCACTTATTATAGAAACGTGTAAACGTGTTGCACCTAATTTAGAAATCCATTTAAGTACACAACAATCTTTATCAAATTACCGTGCAGTTCAATATTGGAAAGAAGAGGGACTTGAGAGAGTCGTTCTAGCTCGTGAAACGAGTGCCGAAGAAATGCGCGAAATGAAAGAAAAAGTTGATATTGAAATCGAAACGTTTATTCACGGTGCAATGTGTATTGCATATTCTGGTAGATGTACATTAAGTAATCATATGACAGCAAGAGACTCAAATAGAGGTGGCTGTTGTCAAAGTTGTAGATGGGATTATGATTTAATTTCAGTAGAAGAAGATGGAGAATTAGAGCCATATTTCGATGGTAATGAAATCACACCTTTTGCAATGAGTCCTAAAGACTTGAAATTAATCGAATCAATACCTAAAATGATGGACATCGGTATAGATTCTCTAAAAATTGAAGGTCGAATGAAATCTATTCATTACATTGCTACAGTTGTATCTGTATATCGTAAAGTAATTGATCGCTATGCTGAGGATCCAGAAAACTTTAAAATTGATCCTAGATGGTTGATTGAATTAGATAAATGTGCGAATAGAGATACTGCACCAGCGTTCTTTGAAGGTGTACCACATTACGAAGAACAAATGTTTGGACATGAATCAAATAAAAAAACACCTTTTGATTTTTGTGGATTAGTGTTAGACTATGACGAAGTATCACAAATAGCTACCATCCAACAAAGAAATTATTTCAAACCAGGACAAGAAATTGAATTTTTTGGACCTGAAATTGAAAACTTCACTCAAGTCATTGATAAGATATATGATGAAAATGGTGAAGAGTTAGACGCAGCCAGACATCCACTTCAAGTCATTCAAATAAAAGTGGATCGTCAGATTTATCCAAATAACATGATGAGAAAGGGAATCGTTTGATGGGAAAGACTACAATTATAGGTATTGCAGGGGGTTCTGGTTCAGGTAAGACTTCTGTAACATCCGAAATTATGAAAAATTTAGATGGATATAGTGTTGCATTAATAGAACAAGATTACTATTATAAAGATCAATCACATATGTCTTTTGAAGATAGATTGAAGACTAACTATGATCATCCATTCGCTTTCGATAATGAAAGATTAAAACAAGATTTAACTAGAATTAAAGATGGACATGCAATTGAAGTGCCTACGTATGATTATTCAAATCACACGAGGAGCGATAAGACGATTAGATTCGAGCCTAAAGATGTTATTATACTTGAAGGTATATTCGCACTTGAAAATGAAGATTTACGTAATTTAATGGATGTTAAGATTTATGTTGATACTGATGCTGATTTAAGAATTTTACGTCGTTTAACGAGAGACATTAAAGAAAGAGGACGTACGATGGAATCAGTAATTGATCAATACTTATCAGTTGTAAGACCGATGCATATCCAGTTTATTGAACCAACTAAGAAATATGCGGATATCATCATCCCTGAAGGTGGTAGTAATAAGGTAGCTATTGATATTATGACTACGAAAATTCAATCGTTAGTTAAAAATATTTAAATAATTATAAAGTAAAGGAAGATGGAAGAATGGAAACACAAAAAGAATTTCCTATGACACAGGAAGGTTTTAACAAATTAGAAAAAGAACTTGAAGAATTAATAACAGTTAAGCGACCAGAAGTCGTTGAAAAAATAAAAGTAGCACGTAGTTTTGGTGACTTATCTGAGAACTCTGAATATGATGCAGCTAAAGATGAGCAAGGTTTCATTGAACAAGAAATTCAAAAAATTGAAAACATGATTCGTCATGCTCAAATTATTGAAGATAATGGTTCAAAAAATGACGTGCAAATCGGTAGAACTGTAACATTTACTGAAATTCCAGGTAACGAAGAAGAAAGTTACAAAATTGTAGGTTCAGCAGAAGCAGATCCGTTTGAAGGTAAAATTTCTAATGAATCTCCAATTGCTAAAGCTTTAATTGGTAAAAAATTAAACGAAGAAGTAAATGTTCCATTACCAAATGGGAACGAAATGAAAGTTAAAATCGTAAAAATCGATTAATCGTATAATATTTTAGTAGAAAAGCTGTAAAAACGTATGAAACAAACGTTTTTACAGTTTTTTTATATATATACTATGGTATTATGACAAGGTAAAATTGATTTAAAAATCTGATTATTAAAAGCGTTAACAAAGGGGTGGTAAAATTGGATATTAAGCAAGTGAGTGAGACGCATTTTATGATTTATGAACAAAATGAAATCATTCCAGAAATAAGGAATAAAATTTCGACGATTGCTTTACATATTGTATCATTGCAACATCCAGCTGTTGTAAGTGTGACATCATCATATCGATCAATCATGGTTGCATTTGATGCAAAACAATATACATACGAAACAATCCTTAATGAACTAGACTTACATCATTTAAATCTTAATCAAGAAAATGCATCACGTTCAAAAAAATTGATAACATTACCAGTTGTATATGGTAGTGAATTTGGTCCAGATTTAAATATTGTTGCTGAGCATGCACAATTAACTGAAGAAGATGTGATTCAAATACATACGGAAGACAATTATTTGATTTATGCAATTGGATTTTTACCTGGCTTTCCATTTTTAGGTGGACTAAATAAGAAAATACATACACCTAGAAAGGAAACGCCGAGAAGTAAAATTGTTCAAGGGTCTGTTGGAATTGCAAATAATCAAACAGGACTTTATCCGAAATCATCACCAGGCGGATGGCAAATTATTGGTCGCACACCAATAGATGTTTTTAACTTAGATCGAGAACCTATGATTTTATATGAAGCTGGAGACTATATTGCTTTTAAAGCTATTCATCAAGAAGAATTTACGCGGATTGAAGACGAAATTGCAAATGGCACATTTGATTATAGTCAGTTAGTAGGTGATTTGAAATGAAATGTATAAAACCAGGTTTGTTTACGACTGTTCAAGATATAGGTCGATCAAAATTTGAAAAAGATGGATTTTCTGAAGCGGGTGTTATGAATCAATATTTATACAGTATCGCAAATGCTTTAGTGGAGAATGAACATGCAGCAGTATTAGAAGTGACATTAAATGGACCTACATTGAAATTTGAAGAACCGAATATCGTCGCATTTGTTGCGTATGCTGCAGATATACAGCTTGATGATCAACCAATACCAGTTAATACAGCAATTTATGTAGAAAAAGGGCAAGTGCTCAATATAAAGTCTATTTCATCTGGAGCAAGAGGCTATTTAGCTTTTCATAAATCTTTAAATATTGAACCGATATTAGACAGTGTATCGACACATACTAGAAGTGGCATAGGTGGCTTGAATGGAAGAACATTAAACAGAAATGATGATTTGAAATTCAAAGATAAAACAATAAACCATGACATAATAGGTAATACGTTTAATATTAAACAATTAGAAGATGCAAACATCATTCCAATTATGGAAGGGCTACAATTTGATGAATTTACATCAGAAGCACATGACCAACTTGTTAATCAATCATATACTATATCAGAAATGTCAGATCGTATGGGTTATCGGTTAAATGGGGATGAACCACTTAAACATAAGCATAACGCAGATATAATTTCTGAACCGATTGCACCAGGTAGTGTACAAGTTCCTATTAATGGTCAACCGATTATATTGCTTAACGATCGTCAGACGATAGGTGGTTATACAAAGATTGCTACAGTTAGTTTTGTAGGTAGAGAAAAGCTATCTCAATTAAAAGCAAATGACAGCATTACTTTTAATTGGATTTCATTTGAAGATGCCACGGTTGAATATCAAATATATATTAAACAATTAGAAACAGATATAGATGATATTAAACTGAAAAAGTATAAAGATTTAAGCAATATTCGTCCTAAATCTAAAAAAATAGCAAAACTTATAAAGGGGAATCAATCATGAATATTGAAAAGATAGAAGAACTTATTAAACTCATGAAACAAAATCAAGTAAATTATATGAAATATAAAGATGAAACTGTCGAAGTTGAGTTAGATTTAAAATCAACTTCAAATAACGTGTCTACAACGCCAGTCAATAATGTTGAAGAAAGCACGCCATCTTCAAATCAGGAAGAACAGCTTAATACAATAGAAGCAGAAATTCTTGGATCATTTTATTTACAAGATGAAGAAACATTACAAAATCCACTTGTCAAAGTTGGAGATGAAGTGAAAAAAGGTCAAGTTGTCGGTTATATCGAATCAATGAAAGTGCTCAATGAAGTTATAAGTGAGTATGACGGTATCGTTAATGATATACAAATTAATCATGGGGATCCTGTTGAATACGGACAAACGATTATCACATTGAAATAAGGGGGATTTATATGATTAAGCGTTTACTGATTGCAAACAGAGGCGAGATTGCGGTAAGAATCATTAGAACATGTAGAATGATGAATATTACAACAATCGCAATATATTCCAAAGCAGACAAAGATAGTTTACATGTGCAATTAGCAGATGAAGCCATTTGTATTGGACCAAGTCAATCAAGTGACAGTTATTTAGATATTGAACGCATTTTAGAAGCTTGTAAGATGAGTAAAGCAGATGCTATTCATCCTGCTTATGGATTTTTATCAGAATCTACGACTTTTAGAAAAAGAGTCGATGAAGAAAATATTATCTTTGTTGGCCCTAGTTATAACACGATGGATTTAATGGGAGATAAGATTAAAGCAAGAGAAACGATGTACAACGCTAACGTACCTATTATTCCTGGGTCAATTGGAGAAGTAAAGTCAGTTAAAGAAGCAGAAGAAGTTGCTCAAAAAGTAGGCTATCCATTTGTATTAAAAGCTGCTAGTGGCGGTGGTGGTAAAGGGATTCGAATTGTACAAGAACCTGACCAACTTGAACAATTCTTTAAAGAAGCTCAATCTGAAGGCGAAAAATACTTTGGAGATAAACGTGTGTATATTGAATCATTTATTGATGAAGCTAGACATGTGGAAGTTCAAATACTCGCGAGTAAACATGGCGAAGCGATTCATCTCGGTGAACGTGATTGTTCAATTCAAAGAAAGAACCAAAAGTTAATCGAAGAAGCACCTTGTGCAGCATTAGATCAAGAAACAAGAGATTCACTACATACGGATGCTGTAAAAGCTGCTAAAGCTTGTAATTATGAAAGTGCTGGAACAATTGAATTTTTACTAACTGACGATGGTTATTATTTCTTAGAAATGAATACACGCATTCAAGTTGAGCATACAGTCACAGAATTATTAACAGGTGTCGATTTAATTAAGCAACAAATATCAGTAGCTAATGGTGAGAAGTTATCTATTAATCAAGAGGATATCCGTTTTGATGGACATGTGATTGAATGTCGTATAAATGCTGAAAATCCAGAAAAACAATTCCGCCCAGCAGCAGGTGTTGTTCAAGCATTACATTTACCTAATGGATTTAATACGAGAGTAGACAGTATGTTATATGATGGTTATCAAATTCCACCATACTATGATTCATTAGTCGCTAAAATACTTGTTAAAGGTGAAGATAGACTTGAAGCAATTGAAAAAATGAAAGGTACGTTAGAAGAAACGGTCATTGACGGTTTTCCGACAACGTTAGACTTTTTATATCGTGTGTTAAGTTATGAACCGTATATTAAAAATGATATAACAATTAAGTTTCTACATGAACATAAAATCGTTTAAGGAGAGGGTATTGTGGTACAAGTTGATTTGAATTGTGATTTAGGAGAAAGCTTTGGTAACTATAAACTTGGTAATGATGAAAGTATATTACCTTTAATCACTTCTGCAAATGTAGCTTGTGGTTTTCATGCAGGAGATCAACACGTAATGAGTGAAACAGTTAAATTGGCGGTTCAACATGATGTACATATAGGTGCTCATCCAGCTTTTCAAGATTTAATTGGATTTGGGCGTAGAAACATAGATGTTACACCGGAAGAAGTTTATGATTTAGTCATTTATCAATTAGGTGCATTAGCTGGATTTTGTAAAATACACCAAACAAAAATACACCATGTTAAGCCACATGGCGCGTTGTATCAAATGGGTGCTAAAGATCCAGAAATTGCCGATGCAATTGTTAAAGCAGTGAAAGATTTTGATGATCAATTATTATTTGTTGGTTTATCTAACAGTGAATTAATCGAAGCATGTAAACGTCATAATTTAACATATAAGAGTGAAGTATTTGCTGATCGTGCTTACGAGGATAATGGCCAATTAGTATCTAGGAAAAAAGAAGGTGCGCTTATTAAAGATACAAACCAAGCTGTCGCACAAGTTATTAAAATGGTTAAAGAATCTAAAGTTATCACGATAAATGGAAATGAAATTCCGATTGAAGCAGATACAATCTGTGTACATGGAGACGGACAACATGCTTTAGATTTTGTTCAAGAAATTATTCGACAGTTTAAAGATGAAGACATAGAAATTAGTGCAATGAAATAGGAGGATAGCGTATGAAGCAAAATAAAGGGTATGAGGAGTTAAATCAACCGTTTGAAATAACAAATAAACATAGAAGAATTCTATGGGGTGCAGTATTCTTAATGGCTACTTCATCTATTGGTCCAGCATTCTTAACTCAAACGGCAGTTTTTACTGAGCAATTTCTTGCAAGCTTTGCATTTGCAATACTTGCATCTATTCTGATTGATATCGGTGCACAAATTAATATTTGGCGTGTTATCACAGTTGTAGGTAAAGGTGGACAAGATATCGCAAATGATGTGTTTAAGGGGTTAGGTACATTTATCGCAATATTAATCGCTATTGGTGGGCTAGCATTTAACATCGGTAACGTTGCAGGTGCTGGACTAGGACTTAATGCGATATTTGGTTTAGATGTAAGAATTGGTGCAGGTATTACAGGCGTATTAGCGATTTTAATATTTGTTGTTAAAAACGCACAAAAAGTCGTAGATATTATTACACAAATATTAGGTGTACTCATGATTGCCATTGTTGCTTATGTAATGGTATTAACAAAACCACCAGTTGTCGAAGCGGCACAAAAAATGATTGTACCTGATGATATTAGTAAACTCATTGTACCAATCATCACATTAGTAGGTGGAACTGTTGGTGGTTATATTACATTTGCAGGTGCTCATAGATTGTTAGAAGCAGGTATAACTGGAAAAGGCTATATACCATTTGTAAATAGAGCTGCTATTTCAGGTATTTTAACAACGGGTATTATGAGAACATTTTTATTCTTAGCAGTACTTGGTGTTGTTGTTACAGGGTTCACTTTAAATCCAGACAATCCGCCAGCTTCTGTATTTGAACATGTATTAGGACCTGTCGGTAAACAAGTATTCGGTGTTGTATTATTTGCAGCAGCATTATCATCAGTTATTGGCTGTGCATATACAAGTACAACATTTATTCAATCATTGCATCCATCAATTAAAAATCATAGAAATTTAGTAATTATTATTTTCATAGTTGTTTCATCTATTGTATTCTTAACGATTGGTAAGCCAGTTAAATTATTAATTATTGCTGGTGCATTGAATGGATTGATTTTACCAGTAACTTTAGGAACAATTTTAATTGCTTCTAAGAAGAAAAGTATCGTTGGTGACTATAAACACCCAACTTGGATGATTGTAATTGGTATTGTTGCCGTTCTTACAACATTAATAGCAGGGGTATTATCATTACAAGGCTTACAAAGTTTGTGGAATAGTTAAAAACTTATTTCAAAGTATACTAATTATGTTAATATAAATATTGAATGAATATGATGGAGTGATAAAGCATGATTGGTATTATTGGAGCAATGGAAGAAGAAGTAGAAATATTAAAGTCATCTATTGAAAATAGAGAAACAATCCAAATTGCACATGTTATTTTTTATAAAGGTAATATAGAAGATAAACAAGTTGTATTAGCACAAAGTGGTATTGGTAAAGTAAATGCTGCAATTACAGCAACATTACTAATCAATGAATTTAAACCAGATTTAATTATTAATACTGGGTCAGCAGGTTCTGTTGATAGCGAGTTAAATATTGGTGATATCATTATTAGTAATAAAGTTTATTATCATGATGTTAATGCAGCGGCATTTGGCTATAAATTGGGACAAGTACCAAGTATGCCAGAATTTTATGAAACTGATAGTAAATTAATCGACTTAGCGAAATCATCAATAGAACAGCTTGATTTAAATGGTATTGTTGGAGAGGTTGCTACAGGTGATAGTTTCATAGGCTCAATTGATCAGCGCAAAGTGATTAAATCTAACTTTCCTACTGCGAGTGTCGTAGAGATGGAAGCTGGTGCAATTGCGCAAACTTGTTACCAATATAATGTGCCTATTATTGTTACGAGAGCTGTTTCAGATTTAGCAGATAAAGAATCTGATGTTACTTTTGAAGAATTTTTAAAAGTAGCTTGCGTCAATTCTAGTAAAATTGTAAAATTATTATTAAATAGAGTGGCATAAGGAGGCAGTTTCATGTTAATATTAATGGCTATCGCTGTCATTGCTACAGCACTTGTTGGTTATGTGATTTATGCGAATACAGAAGTTGAAAAATCTTCTGACCGTGAAATTACAGAATAATATTTAGTGTTGCGAATCGTAAGTGATTTGCAACACTTTTATTTTGTATTCAACTAAAAGGAATGTAAATATAATTTATGTTAAAATAAAAGATAATATTGAGGTGTAATAATGGGATTATTTACAAAATATTTTTTACCAAATGAATATGTTCAATCAGTATTTAATATCGAACCTGAACATTTAAAATCTAAAAATATAAAAGCAATTATCACAGACTTAGATAATACATTAGTAGGTTGGGATGTTAAAGATCCAACTGATGAAGTGAGAAATTGGTTTGAAAATATGAAAGATAACGGTATAACAGTTACGATTGTTTCTAATAATAATCAAGAACGTGTTGCGTCATTTTCATCAACATTAAATATTGATTATATTTTTAAAGCACGTAAACCACGTGGTAAAGCTTTTAGACAAGCAGCTAAATTAATGAACGTCAATAAGTCTGAAGTAGTTGTTATTGGTGATCAAATGTTAACAGATGTGTTTGGTGGAAATAGAAACGGATTATATACGATTATGGTCGTACCTGTGAAAAAGACAGATGGTTTCGTTACGAAATTCAATCGATTAATAGAAAGAAGATTTTTAAATTACTTTAAGAGAAAAGGTTTAATTAACTGGGAGGAATAAATTTGACAGAGTTTGCTAAATGTATTGGTTGTGGTGCAACACTTCAATCTGAAAATCCGAATGAAGCTGGATACGTTCCACAATCAAGTTTGAATAAAGAAGATGTCATTTGTAAAAGATGTTTTAGACTTAAAAATTATAATGAAGTCCAAGATGTTGATTTAACAAGTGAAGATTTTCTAAATATGTTGAAATCTCTTCACAATGAAGATGGTCTAATCGTCAATGTTGTGGATGTATTTGATTTAGAAGGATCAATGATACATCGCTTAAAAGATATAGTAGGTAAGAAAAAAGTTGTACTTGTTGCGAACAAAATGGATATCTTACCTAAAGCCATTAATAAAAGAAGAGTCGAAATTTGGTTAAGAAATCGTGCGAAAGATTTTGGACTTAATCCTGACGAAGTTGTACTGATTTCTGCATATAAAAATCAAGGAATTGATGATTTATTATCAACTATCGAGAAAGTAAGAGATGGTAAAGATGTTTATGTAGTGGGTACAACAAACGTAGGTAAATCTACATTAATCAATAGATTGATTGAAAAGAGTGTCGGTGAAAAAGAAGTGATTACAACAAGTCATTTCCCTGGTACAACATTAGATATGATTGATATTCCATTAGATGATGATTCATATATGTTTGATACTCCAGGTATTATTCAAAGTCATCAAATGACGCATTACGTTACAGATAAAGAATTAAAAGTTGTAATGCCTAAAAAAGAAATTAAGCCTAAAGTGTATCAATTAAACGAAGAACAAAGCTTATTTTTAGGTGGCTTAGTTAGAGTAGATTATGTAAGTGGCGGTAGACGTTCATTAACTTGTTTTGTATCAAACGACTTAAACATTCATAGAACAAAGTTATCAAACGCTGATGATTTATGGAAACGTCAAATTGGTGAACTGCTTAAACCACCATATGACCCATCAAACTTTAACTTCGACAACTTAAAAACAACTAAGATTACAACTGAATCTGAAAGAAAAGATGTTATGATTTCAGGATTAGGATTTGTAACTGTAGATGCAGGTGCAGAAATACATGTTACGGCACCTAAAGAAGTCGAAGTTACATTAAGAACATCTATTTTATAAGAGGTGAATTAAATGAAGTTTGGAGTTATCGGACATCCTATTAACCATTCACTTTCACCGATTATGCATGCAGCAAATTTTGAAGCATTAGGTAGAGAAGATGAATATGGTGCTTTAGATATTCCACCAGAACAATTTAAACAAATTAAAGAAATTATAAATGAAAAAGCTTTAGATGGCTTTAATATTACAATACCTCATAAAGAATCCATCTTGCCTTATTTAGATGAAGTATCTTCAAATGCTAAGGATATTGGTGCTGTTAACACCGTTCTAATACAAGATAATAAATGGATTGGGTATAATACAGATGGTATTGGTTTTGTTAAAGGTTTAATTGAACATTATGGTAGTATTCAAGATCGTAAAATTTTAGTGCTCGGTGCTGGTGGTGCGAGTAAAGGTATTGTTTCGGAAATGCAGAAGTTTACGAATCATAAAATAACAGTGGCAAATAGAACGATGTATAGATTTGATAATTGGCAAATTGATATAAATACAATAAGTCTTACAGATGTTCAATCTATTCTTCATACATTTGATATTATTATTAATACGACACCGGTAGGCATGAATACTCAGCATAGTGAATTCATTATTCCAGTGGAGAAGATAAGTAAAAGTAGTTTAGTTTGTGATATTATCTACATTCCTGACAAGACACCGCTACTGCAAGCATGTGAACAAGCAGGTATTGCAATTTATAACGGATTAGATATGTTCGTTTATCAAGGTGCAGAAAGTTTTAAAATATGGACGGGACAAGAAGCCCATATAGAGTCAATGAGAAATAAAGTACAAGAGGAACTTAAAAGGAGATCATTATGTTAACAGGTAAACAAAAGAGATATTTAAGAAAAGAAGCGCACCATTTAGATCCAATTTTTCAAATTGGAAAAGGCGGATTAAATGACAATATGATAGAACAAGTGCAAGACGTACTTGAAAAAAGAGAATTGATCAAAATTCATATCCTACAAAACAATATGGATGATCATAAAGAAGTAGCTGAATCAATTGCTGAACAAACAGGTGCAGAACTCGTACAACTTATCGGTAATATTATTGTCTTATATAAAGAATCTAAAGAAAATAAAAGATTAGAACTACCATAATATTATGAAAAAGCTCATGATCTATGGAGGTCAATTTAATCCAATTCATATTGGACATATGTTAGTTGCGAGTGAAGCATATCAATTTGTTCAACCTGATAAATTCATTTTCTTACCAAGTTATCAATCACCACTTAAAGAACATAACGAATCTTATTTAATAGAATCAGAACGTGTAAAAATGTTAGAATTAGCTATTGAAGATTTGCAATTCGGTGAAGTTGATGAGAGAGAACTTAATAGAAAAGGTACGAGTTACACATTTGATACGGTTAAAGAATTTAAACAAGAATTTCCTGATTATCAAATATATTTTGTAATCGGTTCAGATCAATACGAGAATTTGCATAAATGGAGAAACATTGCAGAATTGAAAGAATTATTAACATTTGTCGTAGTTAATAGAGAAGTTGATAAACAAGATGTAAAAGAAGGGATGTTAGCATTACACATTCCTAGAATTGATGTAAGCTCAACAGACATTCGCAATAGATGTAAAAATCGTCAATCTATAAAGATGCTCGTTACGCCACGAATTGAAAGATATATCAAAAGGGGACGATTGTATGAAAATTAAAAAAGCAGTCAAATTGGTTGAAGAAACGTTACCATCAAAAAGATATAATCACTCTCTAAGAGTAGCCGAAACAGGTAAGAAAATGGCAGAAATCTTTGATGGTGACATGAAAAAAGTTGAATTAGCAGGAATACTGCATGATTTATGTAAATATGAAGAACTTTCAGCGTTATATCAAAGTGTAACGCAGTATGATCTAGGGCAAGATTTATTAAGTTATGGCTCAGAAATACTACATGGACCAGTTGCTGCTGCAAGACTTAAAGATCAATATGATATAAATGACGAAGATATATATTATGCTATTTATAGTCATACGACTGGTAGAGCACAAATGAATAAGACCGAAAAAATAATTTTTATTGCTGACTATATTGAACCTAAAAGAACAACTCCAGGTGTAGATGAAATTAGAGATATTGTCTTTAAAGAACGTAACTTGGATAAAGCAGTTTATGAAATATCAAAACGTACAGTGTTACACTTAATTAATAAGGATAAAACAGTACATTTAAAAACTATAGAATGCTTAAATTATTATAATATGCATTCAGAACAATAAAGGAATGGTTAAATGAATTCAAATGATTTAATGAAACAAACGTTACTAGCATGTGATGATAAACGTGCTGAAGATATTATTGCAATTGATATGAAAGGTATTAGCGATATAGCTGATTATTTTGTTGTATGTCATGGTAACAGTGACAAGCAAGTTCAAGCTATTGCAAGAAATGTTAAAGACGAAGCGGAAATTAATGATGTATTAGTAAAAAGACTAGAAGGCTTTAATGAAGCAAGATGGGTATTAATTGATTTAGGCGATGTTGTTGTACACGTATTCCATAGAGAAGAACGTGATTACTACGATTTAGAAAGATTATATAAAGACGCACCAATTATTACACTAAATGAGGTAGCACAATAATGGCATACAATCGTATGAGTCATTATTATGACCTTCTAACTGAAGATCAACCATATGATAAATGGAAAGACATTGTTGGTCATTATGTTACAGGTAATGATAACGATATTTTGGATATTGGTTGTGGGACAGGACGCTTAACAGAGCAATTATTAGAATATGGTCGCGTAAGTGGTCTTGATTTAAGTGAAGAGATGTTAGAAGTAGCTGAAAGTCGTAATCCTAATATTAATTGGTATTGCCAAGATATGAGAGATTTAGACTTACCTCAAAGTTACAATGTAATTACCATCTTTTGTGACAGCTTGAACTATATAACTGACCCTGAAGAAGTTCTTCAAGTATTTAACTATGTTAATCAATTTTTAAATGAGGGTGGATTACTTATATTTGATGTGCATTCACTATATAAGATGAATCACCAATTTAATAACCGTAACTATATTGATGAAACCGAACAATTAACATTAGCATGGCAAGCAATTGCTGGTGAAGAACCTAATAGTGTATATCATCAAATGTCATTTTTCATTGAAAGAGAAGATGGACTTTATGATCGATTCAATGAAGAACATTATCAAGTAACATATGAAATCGACCTTTATAAACAACTTTTAGACTTTGCTGGATTTAAAGTCGAAAATGTATTTACTGATTTCAATATTGATCAATTTAATGAAAAAGGCGATAGACATTTTATAGTTGCACGCAAGTAATTTAGAACACTTCCTACGTTTAATAATGTAGGAGGTGTTTTTTTGAAATACATTCATAAAATGAAGGATTGGTTAATAGAGCATTACCAACTTGCAATCATCATGATTGTTGTATTGTTTTTTATTTGCAATAGTCTTTTCACTGGTAATGATGATCATGAAGCTATCATTCATCAACAATATACAACAAATGAAGTTAAACAACAATCTTCAGATGAGAAGGATGTTGATAAGATAGATGATTCTAAATCTACTAAAGAAGTTAATAGAAACGTAGTAGTAGATGTGAAAGGAGCTGTTAATTATCCTAATACATATTCAATGTCTTCAAAGGATCGCGTGCATGATGTGTTAAAGAAAACTCAAACAAAGCATAATGCAGATTTATCTAAAATCAATCTATCAGAACGACTTAAAGATCAAATGTATATATATGTTCCAATAACTGGCGAACATGTGCCAAGTGTTAATACAAACCAATCTTCTAATGAAAAAGTAGAAGTTAATATCAACACAGGAGATAAATCAGAAATTGAAAAGTTACCTGGTATCGGTCCGAGTAAAGCAGATGCCATTTTACAATATAGAGAAACAAATGGAGAATTTAAGACTGTGGATGATTTGAAGAAGGTCAAAGGATTTGGAGATAAAACAGTCGAAAGTTTAAAAGACTTTATCGTTTTAAATTGAATTGCATTTATACTTGTTAAATTTTACAATAAGAATATATGAAAGGTAGGTCGATGTGTAATGGATAGAATTGAATGGAAAGAATACTTTATGGCTCAAAGTCATCTATTATCATTAAGGTCAACATGTGAAAGATTATCTGTCGGTGCAACAATCGTTAAAGATAATAGAGTAATAGCGGGTGGATATAATGGGTCTGTTTCAGGAGAAGAACATTGTATAGATAATGGCTGCCTTGTAGTGGACGGACATTGTATAAGAACTATTCATGCTGAAATGAATGCGATCATACAATGTGCTAAGTTAGGTGTTTCCTCAGAAGGTGCGACTATTTATGTTACACATTTCCCTTGTCTAAATTGTACGAAATCAATTATACAAGCTGGTATTAAACAAATTTATTATGCTGACGATTATCATAATCATACATATGCAATACAATTGTTAGAACAGTCTGGTGTACACTACGAAAAAATTAATTTCCATCCAGAAGACATTATTAAATATCTAAAGTAAGGACTAATATATAAGATGTGGTTTTATTTTGCACTTTATTTATTGTCCGGTTTCATTTTCTTTGTACATCCTTATATAAGTATACTCATGCTCATTATCTTAGTTATAAGTTGCTATATTAAATGGCAATCATTAAAAATTTTGGTAATGAGCTTTATATTTTTTATGATAGGTTACTTAATTTATCCAAATGATCCATTACAATATTACGAATCATTTAACGTCTCAAAAAATCATAAAAATTATACTGAAGTGATTCAGTTTGGAGATAAGTTAACAATTGATGGAGACGGCTTTCAAGCTGAAGGACAAATCCAAAATCAAACGTTTAAAGCATTTTATACGATTAAAAATGAAAAAGAAAAGCTTAAACTTTTAAATCAAATGCCGTATTCAAAAAATTGTCGTATTACTTACTCTTTAAATCAAACTATACCTAATACTAACGCATTAAAATTTCAATACTTTGAGTTTTTGCAAAATCATGATATTAAAGGTGTTATTAAAATAGAACACTTATTTTTTAATACTTGTACAAGTCGGTCATTAAATATGATCGAACGTATTCAACTATATCGAACGAATTTAATCCATGAGATGAAACAACTTGATATAGATGGTGTTGATGATATTATTGCGCTCACTTTAGGGGATACAACTTATTTAAGTGAAGAAAGAATAGAGCAGCTTAAAAAATTAGGTATATATCATTTATATGCTGTAAGTGGATCGCATGTCGCATTGTTAAATATATTTTATTCAAATTATTACTTAGGATGAACATCAAATATCATCATGCCGAGAATATGATATTTATTTTATTACCTATATATGCTGTTTTAACTGGTTTAAGTCCGAGTGTTCTTAGAGCAGTAGGTGTGGTAATGGTTTATATGATTTTGAATAAAGTCATGAAAATAGACGCTTTACAAATACTATCTATCACTTTCATTGTTTATACAATTTATAATCCTCATATTATTTTCGATATTGGTTTCCAATTATCCTATATCGTCTCCACGTTTATCATTTTATGTATACCACTTATAAAATCTTTCAATACAATCCACAAAATCATTACGATTAATGTCGTATCTCAATTATCTTCATTTGTCATATTACTGATTCACTTTAATGCTTTTCAATGGCTAGGATTTATAACAAACTTTCTTTTTATTCCACTTTTTGAATTAATTATTTTTCCACTTATGATGTTATTCATGTTGATGTTTGCCACTTTTGCTAAAGTTCCCAGTTTATTTACGACAATAATAGAAATTTGTATGAATCAAACATTAAATTAATAGATATTATTAGTCGTATCCCTATAAATGAGTTAGTCGTTAGAAATCTATCGGAATGGATATATTTAATCATGCTCATTATTGTAGTCTTAGTGTTAATGTTATTTATTAAAAAGAAATATATAAAATCATTACTGCTTTTCACAATGTTAGTCATTGCAATCACATACCATTTCAATCATAACGAGGTTATTTTAAAATTTCTTGATATTGGTCAAGGAGATGCTATGATTGCTTATCATCATGATGTAAATCAAATTGTGATGATTGATACTGGTGGTAAAGATAAATTGAAGAAGAAGCCATGGCAAACTAGAAGTAAAATATCGAACTATACAGATTCAATTATTGTGCCCGAACTTAAAGAAAATGGATTTCAAAAAATTGATTATTTAATCATCACACATCCACATGCAGATCATATGGGAGAATTAGCTACTTTGAGTAAAAAAGTATCAATCAAACATTTAATTATCAACAAGAAGACTTGGGACAGCCATGAATTGAAACATTTGTTAGAGGAGGTTAAACAAACGAACACACAAATTGTAGATAGCTCAAATTTGAATGAATTAAAGATTGGATTATTGACATATAAATTTTTTAACCAAAATAGTTCGAATTATGAAGATAAGAATGATACATCAATCATAACTGAAATCACTACGTTTGGCAGAACGATATTAACGACGGGTGATGCTACAGAAAAGGTAGAGCAAAGTATATTAAGTCAACTTAAAGGGAATTATGATATTTTAAAAGTAGCACACCATGGTAGTTTAACAAGTACAAGCGATAGCTTTTTAATAAAAGCAAAGCCACATATTTGTGTCATAAGTGCTGGTCGACATAATAGACATGGACTTCCAAAAGAGGTCGTTGTAAATAAGCTTAAACAAAACGATTGTAAAGTATTTAATACACAAGATTATGGAATGGTGCAATTTCAAATCAATAAAGACAGCATGATTATGACAAATGAACTACAAGAACATAATAAAAAAGCTTACAATCGACAGTAGTCGTTTGTAAGCTTATATATAAATGGATTTGATATATTAGTTTGGTAGTAAACTGAATACTTGTGCAATAATATAAATTGCAGCTAAGAATACGAAACCAATTATAAATCCAAATCCAGAGTCTTTAACATCATTGTTACGCCCTTGAGTATTTTCACCTTCAAATCTGTTCATATGACTCCCTCCTATACTTACTTTCATTATATGATATTAAACTTAAAAATGCTATACTTAATTAGAACTTTATAAGAGAGGGAGACTTATTTTGGAAGACAATATTGTATTGAATTATGGTGCAGTAAATGCACTTATTGAGAAAAAATCTGACGAAATTATAAATCAACATTTAGATGGAGAAAGAGACGATTTTAACTATGTTAAATTTGATTTATATGAAACACCTATTTCAAGTGCGATAGAAGAATCATTAACTTTACCATTCCTCTCAGACAAAAAAGTCGTACATATTAAGAATGCTTATTTATTTACAGGAGAAAAAGTTAGTACTCAAATCAATCAAAATATCGATCAATTGATTCAATTTATTGAACAATATGATGGTGATACATTAGTCGTGTTTGATGTGTTTAATGAGAAGTTAGATGAAAGAAAGAAACTCGTTAAAACAGTTAAGAAAAATGCAAGACTCAATAAAATTGACCAAATGACTGAGCAAGAGATTAAACAATGGATTAAATCTTATTTGCATGAACAATATAAAGATATAAAAGAAGATGCGTTAATAGAATTTCTAGAACTGACAGGTATTCAATTTAATATTATTAAAGCGGAATTGGATAAATTAGTGTTATTTATTGGTGATGAAGCGGTTATTAATAAACAAGACGTTAAAGAAATTGTGAGTCGTTCACTAGAACAGAATGTATTTTTGTTAACGGAATATATTCAAAAGGGTCAAAAAGAAAAGTCTATTAATTTACTTAAAGACTTAATCAATATGAAAGAAGAACCAATTAAGCTTTTAGCGTTAATCACAAGTAATTATCGCTTGTATTATCAATGTAAGATTCTAGCTAGTAAACATTATAGTGAACAACAAATAGCCAAAACGATTGGTGTACATCCATATAGGGTTAAACTGGCACTACGTATTACGAGAAAACTATCACTGGATCGTTTATTAGCGACTATTGATATTTGTGCTGATACAGATTACCAATTGAAATCTTCATATATGGATAAAGTGCTCATTCTAGAACTTTTCATTTTAAAAATATAAGATGCGAGGTTGGTATTTCATTCCATAAAAAAAGGGCGTGACACAGAATGTTCTGTGTCACGCTCTCACATAATTAGTTAGCTTTTGACATTAAGCTTGATTTAATTCTATCAGCTTTATTTGAATGAATTAGATTGTTTTTAGAAGCTTTATCAACTTTTTTAACAGCTAATGAAACTAATTCAGCTTTGTTTTCAGCATTGTTTTCGATTGCAGTTTTAGCAGCTTTTACAGCTGAACGCATATCATTTTTTTGTGAAATGTTAGCAGCGTCTTTCTTTTCTGTAACAGCAACGCGTTTAATAGCAGATTTAATGTTTGGCATGAGAGTCACCTCCTAAATATGTTGTCCGTGATCAAAGAATTTTTGATTGCAACAAAAAATATTTTATCAAATGTAGGGCATAAGTGCAATGATTATTTACACATTCCTTATAAAGCATAACACTTTATTGATAGTTTGATAATACGTTTGCATTTATTTCATAAAGACGGTATCATATCAAAGATGCGACTTACATTTAATACATGTAAAATTAACGAGAAAGTTGGAGTTCAAATGGACAGAACTAAACGCCTAGAGCGCCAAAATAAAATTAGAAACTTTTCTATCATTGCTCATATTGACCATGGTAAATCTACGTTAGCTGATAGAATTTTGGAAAATACAAAAAGTGTAGAATCACGTGATATGAAAGAACAATTATTAGATTCTATGGATCTTGAAAGAGAACGTGGTATAACAATCAAACTTAATGCTGTTCGATTAAATTATACTGCTAAAGATGGGGAAACATATATCTTACATTTAATTGATACACCGGGGCATGTCGATTTTACATATGAAGTTTCAAGATCACTCGCAGCATGTGAAGGTGCGATTTTAGTTGTAGATGCTGCACAAGGTATCGAAGCACAAACGTTAGCGAACGTATATTTAGCTTTAGACAACGACTTAGAATTAATACCTGTTGTAAATAAGATCGATTTACCTGCAGCTGAACCTGAGCGTGTTAAACAAGAAATTGAAGACGTTATTGGTTTAGATGCAAGTGATGCAGTACTCGCAAGTGCTAAATCTAATATTGGAATAGAAGATATATTAGAGAAAGTTGTAGAAATGGTACCACCTCCGGAAGGTGATCCAGATAACCCACTACAAGCACTTATTTTTGATTCTTCATTTGATGCTTATAGAGGTGTAATTTCTTCTATTCGTGTTGTAGAAGGTTCAGTTAAAGCTGGTGACAAAATTCAAATGATGTCTACTGGTAAGACATTTGATGTTACTGAAGTTGGTATTAATACACCGAAACAACTTCCAGTTGATACATTATCTGTCGGAGATGTAGGTTATATTGTAGCTTCAATTAAAAATGTTGGAGATTCCAATGTCGGTGACACAATCACTTTAGCTGATAGACCTGCTGAGAAGCCGTTAAAGGGATATAAAAAGATGAATCCAATGGTATTCTGTGGATTATATCCAATTGATAATAGTAAATACAATGATTTAAGAGAAGCACTTGAAAAGCTTCAACTTAATGATGCATCTTTAGAATTTGAAGCTGAAACTTCACAAGCTTTAGGCTTTGGTTTCAGAACAGGATTCTTAGGTTTACTACATATGGAAATTATTCAAGAAAGAATTGAAAGAGAATTTAATATAGAACTGATTGCGACTGCACCGTCAGTTATTTATGAATGTGAATTAACAGATGGACAAAAATTACAAATTGATAATCCATCACAATTCCCAGACCCACAAAAAATCAACAGAATATATGAACCATATGTTAAAGCAACAATGATGGTTCCGAATGATTATGTTGGTGCTGTAATGGAACTTTGTCAGAAAAAACGTGGTAACTTTAAGACGATGGATTATTTAGATGATATTCGTGTCAATATTATTTATGAACTTCCATTATCTGAAGTTGTATTTGATTTCTTTGATCAATTGAAATCTAATACGAAAGGTTATGCATCGTTTGATTATGAATTAATCGGATATCAAGAAAGTAAACTTGTTAAAATGGATATTTTATTAAATGGAGATAAAGTAGATGCATTAAGCTTTATTGTCCATAAAGAGTTTGCTTATGATAGAGGTAAAGCAATAGTAGATAAATTAAAAACATTAATCCCAAGACAACAATTTGAAGTACCAGTTCAAGCAGCAATTGGTAATAAAATAGTAGCTCGAACAAACATTAAATCTATGGGTAAAAATGTTTTAGCAAAATGTTACGGTGGGGATATTAGCCGTAAACGTAAGTTACTTGAAAAACAAAAAGCAGGTAAAGCTAAGATGAAATCAGTAGGTAATGTGGAAATCCCACAAGATGCATTCTTAGCCGTGCTTAAAATGGATGAAGAATAATTTTGAAACAGCTGCATAATATGTAGCTGTTTCTATTTTTAAAGGAGCGTTTATATGGCAAAAAGTGTATATATTCATATACCTTTCTGTGTGAGAATTTGTACTTATTGTGATTTTAATAAGTTCTATATTGCTAATCAGCCGGTAGATGAGTACTTAGATTGTTTGATAAAAGAGATGTCAACGAGAGAAGATAAAGAAGTTGAGACTGTTTTTGTTGGTGGAGGTACGCCAACAGCATTATCTGAAGCACAACTTGAAAGATTACTTCAAGCTATTAACGATTTATTTGTGATTACAAAAGAATATACTTTTGAAGCTAATCCAGATGAATTAACAGAAGCAAAAATAAAATTACTCAAACAATATGATGTGAACAGATTATCATTAGGTGTTCAAACATTTGATGATGAATTGTTAAAAGTATTAGGAAGAACTCATCATAGTGATGATATTGAAAAAGCCGTTACATTATCTAGAAAACATAAAATCCCTTCTGTAAGTTTAGATTTAATGTTTCATTTACCTGGTCAAACATTGGAACAATTTGATGATTCACTCAACAAGGCACTATCACTTGATGTAGATCATATTTCAAGTTATGCACTTATACTTGAACCTAAGACGCAATTCTACAATTTATATAGAAAAGGGCGTTTAAAATTACCTAATGAAGATTTAGGTGAAGAAATGTATCAACATCTGAAAAAGAAATTAGCAGAATCTAACCTTAATCAATATGAAATCTCTAACTTCTCGAAAGAAGGACATGAATCTCTTCATAATAAAGTATATTGGAAAAATGAAGAATATTATGGTTTCGGTGCTGGTGCTCATGGCTATATTAATGGAGTGCGCTATGGAAATATTAATCCGGTTAATCAATATATTAAGAAATTAAAGAATGGTGAAATGCCCGTATTGCAAAGTACTGAAGTTTCATTGAAAGAACAAATGGAAGAAGAAATGTTTCTTGGTTTAAGAATGACTAAAGGTGTGTCAAAATCGAAATTCCAAAATAAATTTGACCAATCAATAGAAGATGTATTTGGTCAACATGTGAAAGAACTCATTGAACAAGAGTTATTACTAGATGAACAAAACTATTTACGCTTAAGTAATCGCGGACAAATAATCGGAAATGAAGTGTTTGAGAAGTTTTTATTAAGCTAAAAATATGTATTAAAAAAAGATATAAAAATTGAATGCTTTAACGTTGACTTTCTTTGACCAATTTGATAAATTATAATTAGCACTTGGGAAGATAGAGTGCTAATCGAGGTGATGACATGATTACTGAGAGGCAATTACAAATTTTGAATGTAATTGTTGAGGATTATGTTGAGTTAGGACAACCAATTGGTTCTAAGTCGATTATTGAAAGGCATCAATTGCCGATTAGTCCAGCGACAGTTAGAAATGAAATGAAACAATTAGAAGATTTGAACCTTCTTGAGAAGACACATACGTCATCAGGTCGTATTCCTTCTGAACAAGGAATTAAGTATTATGTTAATCAATTACTTGAGTCTAAATCTCAAAGTAAGAAAAGCTTAAATTGGTTTGAACATTTTCAAGATAAAAATCAATATGATGTAAACGCAATGCTTAAATGGTTAGCATTAGAAATTTCAAATCGATCACATTATACAACTGTAGTACTCGGACCGAATAAATTTTCAAGATTTATATTTGAAATTCATTTTGTGAGAGTCAGCCCAACTCATCTCATGGGCGTCATTGTATTTACAGATGGTTATGTAGAGAAAGTTCATATTCAAATTCATGAATCTTTAAATCAATTACAGATTGAGAAATTTATGAACTACTTAAACCAGTATTTTAAGCAAAATACTTTAACTACAATGATAAAAACGTTAAAATCATTATCGTTGTCATTCATTGATCAAGAATTTATTAATAATTTTAAAAAAGCATTATTAACGCAAATTAATGATCATAATGAAGAAATGTTTCTAGGTGGTAAGATGCACCTAATTGACGCGTTAGATGTAACAAATGTATCTATGATTCAATCGATTTTAAAGTATCTTGAATCTGAACGTATCGCTCAATTTTTAAATGAAACATCAAATGATTCGATAAGTGTCAAAATTGGACAGGAAATTAATAAAGATTTACATGGTATTTCAATTATTAGTACCAATTATGAAATTTCTGGTGATATAACTGGTCATTTAGCCGTTATTGGTCCAACTGCAATGCATTATAACAAAGTGATTCAACTTTTGAATCATTTTTAAATAAGGAAAGAAAATGGAGGGCATGAAATGACGGAAGAAAAGCAAAATGAACAATTCGATGAAACAAACGATCAAACTCAATCTGTCGCTACTGAAGAAGTAGAAGCAAATGAAACTGAAGAAAATGTTGAAGAGGTTGAGCAAGATAAAGTAGTCGAAATTCCGGAAGCTGAACTCGAACAACTTAAACAAAAAGCAAATGAAGAAGAAGAAAAATACTTACGTTTATACGCTGAGTTTGAAAATTATAAACGTAGAATGAAACAAGAAGCAAGCATTACTAAAGATTATCAAGCACAACGTGTACTTACAGATGTATTACCTGCGCTAGATAATATGGACCGTGCACTTAAACAAGAAGGTGAGTCTGAAGACTTCTTAACTTTCAAAAAAGGTGTAGACATGGTTTATAACGATTTACTTAAATCATTAAAAGATAATGGTTTAGAAGAAATCGAATCTTACAATCAACCATTCGATCCAAATGTACATCAAGCAGTAATGCAAGATAACAATCCTGACTTTGAATCAGGTGTTGTAACTGAAGAGTTACAAAGAGGATATAAATTGAAAGATCGTGTTTTAAGACCAGCAATGGTTAAAGTAAATGAATAATGAACTCGATGATTAATTAATTATAAATTGGAGGAATAATTCTTATGAGTAAAGTAATAGGTATAGACTTAGGTACAACAAATTCAGTAGTTTCAGTATTAGAAGGTGGAGAACCTAAAGTAATCCAAAATCCAGAAGGTAACAGAACAACACCATCAGTTGTTGCATTTAAAGATGGAGAAACACAAGTTGGTGAAGTTGCTAAACGTCAAGCAGTAACAAACCCAAATACAATTCAATCAGTTAAACGTCATATGGGTACTGATTATAAAGAAAAAGTTGAAGATAAAGAATATACACCACAAGAAATCTCAGCTATGATTTTACAAAACTTAAAATCAACTGCTGAAAGTTATTTAGGTGAAAAAGTAACAAAAGCTGTTATTACAGTTCCAGCTTATTTCAATGACTCAGAACGTCAAGCAACTAAAGATGCTGGTAGAATCGCTGGTTTAGAAGTTGAACGTATTATTAACGAACCAACTGCAGCAGCATTAGCTTACGGTTTAGACAAAACTGAAACTGATCAAAAAGTATTAGTATTTGACCTTGGTGGTGGTACTTTCGACGTATCTATCCTTGAATTAGGTGACGGTGTATTCGAAGTATTAGCAACTGCAGGTGACAATAAACTTGGTGGTGACGATTTCGATGACGTTATCATTAAATATTTAGTTGAAGAATTCAAACAAGAAAATGGCATAGATTTATCACAAGATAAAATGGCATTACAACGTCTTAAAGATGCTGCTGAAAAAGCTAAAAAAGACTTATCAGGCGTATCTTCAACTCAAATTTCCTTACCATTCATCTCTGGTGGAGCAAATGGTCCATTACACTTAGAAACAACACTTTCAAGAGCTAAATTTGAATCATTAACAAGCGATTTAGTAGAAAGAACAATGGGTCCAACTCGCCAAGCAATGAAAGATGCAGGATTATCTAATTCTGATATCGATGAAGTTATCTTAGTTGGTGGTTCAACTCGTATCCCAGCTGTTCAAGAAGCAATCAAAAAAGAAATCGGTAAAGAACCTAACAAAGGTGTTAACCCTGATGAAGTAGTAGCTATGGGTGCTGCAATTCAAGGTGGCGTAATCACTGGTGATGTTAAAGATGTTGTATTACTTGACGTTACACCATTATCATTAGGTATCGAAACTATGGGTGGCGTATCTACAGTATTAATCGAAAGAAATACAACAATTCCAACATCTAAATCTCAAGTATTCTCTACTGCAGCTGATAACCAACCAGCAGTTGATATTCACGTATTACAAGGTGAACGTCAATTAGCAGCAGATAACAAAACACTTGGTAGATTCCAATTAACGGATATTCCACCAGCTCCACGTGGTGTGCCACAAATCGAAGTATCATTTGATATCGATAAAAATGGTATCGTTAATGTAACTGCTAAAGATTTAGGTACTAACAAAGAACAAAAAATTACGATTGAATCAAGCTCATCATTATCAGATGAAGAAATCGATCGTATGGTTCAAGATGCAGAGAAAAATGCTGAAGCAGACAAAAAACGTCGTGAAGAAATCGATTTAAGAAATGAAGCAGACCAAATGGTATTTACTGTTGAAAAAACTTTAACTGATCTTGGCGATAACGTTGATGAAAGCGAAAAAGCTAAAGCTGAAGAAGCTAAAGAAGAATTGAAAAATGCACTTGAAGGTACTGATATAGAAGATATCAGAACTAAAAAAGATGCACTTCAAGAAATCGTACAACAATTATCTGTTAAAATGTATGAACAAGCTGCACAAGCACAACAAGGTGCTGAAGGCGCTGAAGGCCAATCTACTTCAAACGATGATGACGTAGTTGATGCTGAATATACAGAAGTCAACGAAGACGATAAAAAATAATACTAATCATTAAAAAGTCAAAGTCAATGTGATTGGCTTTGACTTTTTTAATTCATATACGTATTATAAATCAGTGTGTAAAGGAGAGATTACATTGGCAAAAAGAGACTATTATGAAGTACTTGGCGTATCCAAAGATGCTTCTAAAGATGAAATAAAAAAAGCTTATCGTAAATTATCAAAAAAGTACCATCCTGATATCAATCAAGAAGAAGGTGCTGACGCAAAGTTTAAAGAAATTTCAGAAGCATATGAAGTGCTAAGCGATGAAAACAAACGTGCGCAATACGACAGATTTGGACATAGTGGTCCGCAACAAGGATTCGGTGGATCACAAGGATTTGGAGGACAAGACTTCTCTGGATTCGGTGGCTTTGAAGATATATTCGGTTCATTCTTTGGTGGCGGTGGCGCTAGAAGAGATCCTAACGCTCCAAGACAAGGTGATGACTTACAATATAGCATGACATTAACATTTGAAGAAGCTGTATTTGGTACTGAAAAAGATATTACAGTTCGCAAAGATGTAGAATGTGATACATGTCATGGTAATGGTGCTAAACCTGGCACTAAGAAAAAAACTTGTACGTATTGTAACGGACAAGGTCATGTAACAGTTGAACAAAATACTATTCTAGGTAGAATGCAAACACAAAAAGTTTGTCCTGAATGTGAAGGTTCTGGACAAGTATTTGAAGAAAAATGTTCGGATTGTCATGGTAAAGGTACTCAAAACAAAAAAGTTACAATCAAAGTGAAAGTACCTGAAGGTGTAGATAACGACCAACAAATTCGCTTAGCTGGTAAAGGTGGTCCAGGTATAAATGGTGGACCTGCAGGCGATTTATATGTTGTGTTCAGAGTGAAACCACACAGTAAATTTAGACGTGATGGAGACAATATCTTCTATGATTTAAATCTATCATTCCCTCAAGCAGCACTTGGTGATGAAATTACTGTTCCTACATTGACTGGTAATGTGTCATTAACAGTTCCAGCAGGTACACAAACTGGTAAACAATTTAGATTGAGAGAAAAAGGTGTACAAAACGTTCACGGTTACGGTAAAGGTGATTACTTTGTAACTGTAAAAGTTGTAACACCAGATAAAATGACTGAAAGACAAGAAGAACTATTACGTGAGTTTGCTGAAATAGGTGGAGAAACAATTACAGAACAACCATCTAGCTTTAAAGACAGAGCCAAAAAGTTTTTTAAAGGAGAATAGCCTGTGAATTGGATTGAGTATTCTATCATGATAAATAGCGAAGCAGAACCAGAAGTTACAGCATTGTTAAATGAATTAGGTGCAAATGGTGTCGTAATTGAAGATTCAGCAGAATTAGAGAAAGAACATACAGATGTATACGGTGAGATTTATGAATTAAATCCCGCAGATTATCCTGATCATGATATTAGGGTTAAATGTTATTTTAATGAATTAGTATTTACGGATCAATTAGAACAAGAAATTCAAGAAACGATTGCAAATGTAAATGGCATCCAGTCAGAGATTTTATCGTTTGAGAAGACGATTATTAAAGAATCAGATTGGGAAAACGAATGGAAAAATTATTTCCATCCTTTTAAAGCTTCTGAAAGATTTGCGATTGTTCCAAGTTGGGAACAAGAAGGATATCAAAATAACGAAGGTGATCTTTGCATCAAACTAGATCCAGGTATGGCTTTTGGTACAGGTGACCATCCAACAACAAGTATGTGTTTAAGACATATAGAAGAGGTTGTACAGCCTCAACATAAAGTGATTGATGTTGGTACTGGTTCAGGTATTCTGAGCATAGCTTGTCATTTACTAGGGGTAAACGACATTAAAGCGGTGGATTTAGATGATTTAGCAATTAAAGTTGCTAAAGAAAACTTTGAAATCAATGATTGTGAAAAAGATATCGTCGCAGATACTGGCAATTTGCTTACTGAAGAAACAGAACAATATGACGTGATCATTGCAAATATATTAGCGCATATTATTGATTTGATGATAGAAGATAGTTATGAACGATTAAACGATAATGGCTACTTTATTACTTCAGGCATTATTGAAGAAAAATCCGATGAAATAATTGAAAAACTACAAAATACTGGTTATACTATCGAAAAAGTACTACGTGAAGATGGTTGGGTTTCAATACGAGCTAGAAAGTAGGAGAAATGATGCAAAGATATTTCTTACAAGAAAACGCTGAGTTAAATCAGCGTTTTTTTATACATAATACGGATGATATACATCATATTAAAAATGTTATGCGCAAAAGTATCGATCAAGAAATTATATTAACTTTTGAAGATCAAAAGTCGTTAATTTCAAAAATTATTGCTTTTCATGATGATAGCATTGAGTTAGAAACGATAGAAGACATTACAAGACAAACGGAATTACCTGTTGATATAACGATTGCGAGTGGTCTTATTAAAGGCGATAAATATGAATGGATGCTTCAAAAAGCAACAGAAATGGGTGCACATCATTTTATCGCTGTACAATCCGAAAGATCCATTGTTAAATTGGACGAGAAAAAAATATCTAAAAAATTAGATAGATGGCAAAAAATTGTTAAAGAAGCTAGTGAACAAAGTATGAGACTTACAATACCAAGTATAAAGTATAAGTCGAATTTTAAAGCAATTTATGATAATATGAATGAATATGATTATGTAATAATAGCTTATGAAGAAGAAGCTAAAAGTGGGGGAACAAGCAAGTTTCATCAAATTGGTTCTAACCTTAAACATGGACAAAAGGTTTTAATGATATTTGGACCAGAAGGTGGATTAACTGAAGATGAAGTTAATCTATATGATGATGCTATTAAGGTGAGTTTAGGACCTAGAATATTAAGAGCTGAAACCGCTCCATTGTATGCTTTAGCTGCTTTAAGCTATCAATTAGAATTAATGAGGTGAATAAAATTGGCTACAGTAGCGTTCCATACGTTAGGTTGTAAAGTAAACCATTATGAAACTGAAGCAATTTGGCAATTATTTAAGGAAAATGATTACGAAAGAGTAGATTTTGAAACTAACGCTGACGTCTTTATCATCAATACTTGTACAGTAACCAATACAGGTGATAAGAAGAGTAGACAAGTGATTAGAAGAGCAATTCGTAAAAATCCAGATGCAGTTGTTTGTGTAACGGGTTGTTATGCACAAACATCTCCTGCAGAAATTATGGCAATTCCGGGTGTTGATATTGTTGTAGGTACTCAAGATAGACATAAACTTATCTCTTATATTGAGGACTATAAACAAAGTAGACAACCTATTAATGGTGTAGGTAATATTATGAAAAACAGAAAGTATGAAGAATTAGAAGTTCCATACTTTACTGACAGAACACGTGCATCAT